>Ga0164290_1000390_pt1 | contig 148294 bp, 160 predicted proteins | sample Micstemetagenome_FD_108782 | JGI IMG/M metagenome (GOLD analysis project Ga0164290, IMG submission 108782) | Contaminated culture microbial community from soil near Moab, Utah, USA - Microcoleus steenstrupii SON62 (Illumina Assembly) | ecosystem: Environmental > Terrestrial > Soil > Soil crust...
AGAAATGGTCACCCAGCCCGTGAGCATCCGCAGTCGCGGAAAGCATCAGCGACTGCCCGGGAGCAAGCGTGGTGACGATCCGTAGCGGATCGAGCACAATCCGATCTTTGCCCATCCGCTGCATCATCGTCCCATTGCCGCCGACCCACTGCTGCTTTACGTCGCCGTGCTCCACCTCAGGCGTCACATCCAGCTTCACCCGGCCATCGCCCTGCGGATACGGCTTGAGGGCGAACAAGCACTGGGCCTTTTCCACGAGTCGGCCGCGGACCGCGCCACCTTCCCGAGTGAGGACGCTCAAATCGTCGTGTGTCTTTGAGACCACAACCTTGGCACGCCGACCGGCACGGCATTGTTTGCGGCGGGCCGTTCGATCGACTTCCGCATCGCTCGTATCGATATCTTCGCTGCGATCTTCGAGTGTGCTTGCCGAAGCTGCCAATTTGTCTCGCAGCAGGCCCGGCAGTTCCTGGGGCAACACACCGCAGCGGAAACCGTTGTCTGCCAGCTGCCGCCGCAGTTCGGCCGGCAGTCCCTGTTCGTCTGCCGCGGCCCAGATCTGCTCGTAGGTGGCCGATTCCGAAATCGGCATTCGCACGAACATGAACTCGAGCACCACGCTGTCGGCAGCCATCCGCGCTGGAGGCAGCCGCACCGGTTCGTCGGCCGGCGGCTCGACGGTCAGCAGCGCGCAGCCACCCGCTCCGACGACAGCCGCCGTAATTACCACCAGGGTTGCCAAGGTTCGCGACATCCGTGTCGATCCGCCAGGCGCGCAGGGGAAGCCGGAAAACAGGAAAGGCCGCGGAGAATAGCGAGCAACCGGCGGACAGGTCAATGTCGACCTGCAAACAGTGACATCCGCGGTTCCACTCCCATCAACGACCTGTCATACAACACTTCGCCGAGGTCCACGTACTGTCCACCACTGCTTGGTTACGTCAAAGCCGCCGTCCGGCGCGCAATAACAACAACACAACCGGTTTCACAACCCCTTGCGCGCCTGCTTGAACAGCCGCAACCGCCGATTCCTCAACGACTTTGCTCAAACCGGCTGTTTTTCTTCACAACCCCTTTTTGCAACGCGTCGCAAGGGCCATTCGTCACACCAGATTTCCAAAGATCCGTCTCGCAAAGGGCAATGAAGGAGCCAGTTTCACAACCCCTTTGTTGTGCCCGCCCGCTCCCTTCGTCCGGTCACTGTTACAGAATGACGATTCACCAGGGGCGCAGCAGCGAACCCGCCCACGCCGACCAACGGCAGCGAGGTACAAGGCGCCACACGATACCAATTTTTAACAAGTTTGTCAATATCGCAAACAAGATCGAAGGGAGCCTGGGGCAGCGACTTCCTTCGCGCTCAGCGTACATTCGCTTTCGGCTCCGACGCTTTCGCTCGCGGCTTGAGCTCGGGCGCATTCCAGAATTGCCGCAGCGCATCGTTCGGGTTCGTGGTGCCGAAGGCATGCATCTCGCCGCGCCAGTAGACGTTGGTTGCACCGGCGCGAGAGTTCACCGCCACGATTGCGAGAGGACCGCAGACGAGCATGTCGGAATTCAGGGGATAGGCGGTGTGCGTCTGCCAGGATTTCGTGTCAGTACCAATCAGTTGTGCAACCGGTCCGTCGGCCAACTCCGGGTTGAACCGTCGAATTTGATAAGCGGCGATCGGACCGGACATCGAGGCTCCCTTGTGCAGCGCGGGCCCCGACAGAGAAGCCGAGGCAAGTGATCGTTAGATGTCAGGAACAACCTCGCAACCATGACTTCGGCATCCCGGCTGCGCACGCTTGCGTCATCGTGCAAAGCTCGGCTTGAGCAAGCTAACCCCTAAAGCCGGCCGGTGAGTTTTTCACATGCAGTCATGAGTCGGTCGGTTACGGGGTGACTGGCATACAAACCCGGATTATTTTTCCGTAAGAGTCATGTTCTTCACGGTGACCGTTCCTTTGCTGTCGCCAAGCACCAGCGCAACGCGGTTCTTCTTTTCCGCGGCAACATTGTCCGCCGTGAAGCTGAATTCGAACGGCTTGTACTCCTTGCCGAGGAAAGCCGAGTCTTGCAGACCAATGGTGTGCCAATCCTCTTCGTCGATTCCCGCATTCACACCGATCGAGCGGCTCTCGGATGCCTTGGCCTGAAACTTCAGCACGTATTGCTTGCCGTTCTTCAGATCGAGGCCCGTCTGAATCGCCTGCACGTGCCAGTCGGTCCCGTCGACTTCCGATACGGTGAATTCGATCGCATCGTCGGCAGCCTTGAGCGATCCCTTGCCACCTTCATGCTGCTCAAAGCGCCACGACTCCGCCTTGTTCGTTGCGGGAAGTAACGATTTCGCTTCATCGGCCAGCAGCAGGGCAGCGAAAGCATAGGTGCAGAGTACGAGCATCTTCATGGAACATTCTCCGAGAGGAAAAGAGAAAGCAAATCGCCAGCTTCAAGCCTTCAGATTACCGCCGGCTGTCGACGCATTCAGCCGGACGATCCCTCAGGCACAGCGTCCCGACCTACTTCATTGAGGTCGGAATCTCGCGGGTTAGCTTGCCCGGCCCTTCGCGCAGCCGCAGCTTGCAACTCAAAAAGGTGACCGGGCAAAACCAGGTTGAGAGTCCCGGCCAGCCGTCGTCGGCCATGCGATACACCGGCACGATGCGCAGGTCGTCGATCGGTCCGCTGTAGCTAAAGGTATCTTTATCGTTGAGCCAGAAATTGATCTGCGTTCGTTCTTCCAAGAGTCGCACGGAGATGTCGTACTTGTACTTCACGCCCGGTTTGAGCAACTGCCCTGGAACATGCCCGGGAATGTGAATTGGCTCCTTCCCGCGGACGACCGAGAAATAGGAAACCGTGCCCACATCGAGATAACCATCTCCGACCAGCAACACGGACCGGTCGCCCACCGGCAGGATGACGTTGATGTTGTTCGGGTCCGTTTGAGAGATGAACTCGACCTGCAGGTCGTAGCTGGTGTCTCCGAGATCGGCTGGCAAGCGAATTTTTGACATTCCCTTGCCCAGGGCCGACAGCTCTTTGCCATTGAAATTCCAGAGCCCCGCGACAATGTCCTCCTTGGGCCGGAGCAGTGGGAACATGTCGACCCATTCGCCTTCCGGAAGGGCCTTCGCACGTGCTGGCTCCTCGGCTTTTTCGCTGCTCGCGACATGAGTCGTTTCCACTGGCGGTTTCGAAGCAGTGCTACTAGCCCCAGAGGTCTGCGGTGGTTGCGAAACTTTGCTGGAATCGGCGGCTGGTCGATCGGCGGTGTCATTCTGCGACTGAAGTGGGGACTTACCCGCGTCAGGCGAGGTCGCAGTAGCAATGGGGACAGCCACAACCGGAAGAGGTGCCGCTGACGGCAATTCGGATCTATTTGGGCCTGACGCTGGTCTATCGGATGCAGGCGTTAGTGGAGCAATCTTGTCAGAAGCCGCCGTAGCGCCCTTCGCCTGCGCTTTCTCGACCACTTCCTCCGACGACCCGAGCATTCGAGCAGCGGCGAGAATCGACAAGATCACCAGGCATGCCGTTCCTCCCGCCACGAAAATGAGCCACTGACGGTTTTCCGGCTCGCGCGGTTCAAAGTTGCTTTCTGGAAGCGCAACCGGTTCTGTGGCAACTTGCGCAGGAACTGCTCGGCCCATAGGCAATGCCGGGGCCTGCGTTAGCACCGGTTGGACCAGCCTGGTTACGATCACCGGCGCGGGCAGCTGCGGAGCCGGCATCAGTGATCCTGCCGATACGGGCATCGATAACGGCATGAGGGGCGCTGGCATCGGCGCCACCGAGCCTGGCCGCTGCAACGTTCGATCGTAAGCCGATTTCTCGCTGGGGCTAAGCAGGACGCGGGTGGCTTTGGCGATTTCGTTCAAAAGCTGCTGGCTGGCGATCGCCGCATCGCCCGATTTGAAGCTTCGCAGATGACTCATCTGCCGGTCGGCTGCTCGCTCGATAACCTTGCCGTTGCCTTCCAGCGGCGACAGGCCCAGCAACCGATAGTAAGTCGGCGGCTGCTCGGCTGGCGGAATGCCGAGCAGTTCATAATAGGCATCGAATGCGGCCGAAGCCTCGGCGGAATCGCTGGTAGACACCTCGAACCCCCCGACAGCTGACAAGGAACGGGGACCAACTCAGCCGCTCATCCTAAGATCCGGAAATCGGCAGTCAAGCTTTGAGTGAACTCTCCGGAACCCGATCCTATAAAGTGCGCAGAAATGGTAGGTCAGGCACCCCGTGCCTGACGGGATGCGGATGGAGAGACCAAAGACGTTTTGCGACGCCCATCGACCGCGCTCGGTTTCGCAACTTTGGTTCCGTCAGGCACGGGGGCGCCTGACCTACCACTATTCGCCCGCATTGCCCGGCAGACTGATCGAAGCACCAGCTGCCCAGTCCGGAGGATAGTGCCCCAAGCTGACCCAGCGGTGAAAAGTTGATGCCGGCCAATTGCCGGGACTGCTCACCAGGCCGTGTTTGACTGGATTGAAGTGGATGTAGTCGAAGTGAGCCTCCAGGTCAGATTCATCCCGAATCGCGTGCTCCCAGAAGCGTCGTTGCCAAACACCTCGCCGACCTTCACGAAGCCTGCTCATTGGAAGTGAGCGCTCCGCATGACCGCTCGCGAGCCACGCACGTGTGAATTCGCGTTTGATCCACCGCCAGCGTTCTGAATAACTATAGTCGCCCGGTGGCAGTGCCCACAGCGCATGCAGATGATCCGGTAGCAGCACCATGGCAATGATCTCAGCCGGATTTCGGTGCAGACACTCCCTAATCACCGTGCCAAGCGTATCGCGGGCCTCGCGTCGCGAAAAATCGGTGACCTGCCCTCAGTTACGAGAGTGAAAAAGTAGGTACCGCCCGCGATGAAGTACCGACGGTAATCAGACATGCCGTAACGCTATCGGCCTGAACTTCGTGATGCAAGTGAGTCGGCTAGGCACCCTGTACCTGACGGAAATGGGATCGGTGGGCAAGTCGGTCTCTCGTCACTTGGGTGTGAGAACGAGGTGGACCGTCTGCGAAATCCGGCCACGGTTCCGTCAGGCACGGGGTGCCTGACCTACGTTACCGCTTCAAAATCTTGAACGCGCAGTTCGATCCGAAACCCTGCTTGAACGCCAGGTGGATGTAGAGCATTGCCAGCGACTCAAGGTAGTGGGCCATCGACAAGGGGCCGGCGTCGACCGGTTCGAAGCCGATCTCGGCGATCAGGTCGTGAACGGTTTTCTTGGCGCTGGCATCATCGCCGCAGTAGAACATCGTCGCCTGATGGCCGTCGAACTTCGGATCCTTCATCACCTTGGTGCTGGCCGTGTTGAAGGCCTTCACCACGTGGGCCCCGGGCGCCCAGGATGCGATCTGCTCGGCTGCCGAGGGGCCGCCGTGGGTGTCGAGGCCGCTCAGATCGTGTTTCAGCGGGTTGGTGCAATCCACGATGGTCCGCCCAGACAGGTCGCCAAGGCTGCGGAGCACGCTCTCCGCCTGCTTCCATGGCACGGCGAGGATAATGACGTCGGCGTCTTGAATCGAGAGATGGGGCAGGGCGGCACACATCGCCGGATTGGTCCGGCAAATGATGTCCTGCACCCGAGCGCCCTCAGGATCGCGCGAGCCGAAGACCACCCGATGACCGGCTTGAGCCCAATGAGTGCCCAGCGGAACTCCGACGTTGCCCGTGCCAAGGATGGCGATTTTCAAGCGGTTTCTCCTGTTCACTCGGACGAGAAAGCACTTTCCGAGTGCCTTTCACGGTCTCACGGTCGCAACTATCATCATGAGCGGCCAATTTGGGCCGGAAGAACATCGTAATCTTCGGCGAGGCGTCGTCGTAGTGCGGTGCCGGAGGGGGGAAAGGGTCAGGGGTCGTCCCTAAGTTCCTTCTCGCGACTCGCCAAAGGCGGTTGCCGAGACGACTCCGGGGACCGTTTGCCTTCAACCGTTGGATCGAGCCACAGGGAATCGTGGAGCCTTTCATGCGTTCGCGTCATATTCTGGCAGGCCTGAGTCTGATCGCACTGCTTGCTCTTTCACTCGGCGCCACTCCAACATTGGCCCAGGAAGACACGCAGCCGGCGACGGCAGAGAACCGTGGGCACGATCTCACCGATCCGGCCCATGCGCCGGGCGATACGGCGAAGAGCCCTGAGGCCGCCGAACATGAAGAGTCGCACAGCGGCGGTCATAGCGCCATGGGCAACAGCCTGCCGCTCTGGACCGTCGGTCCGTTCGCTGCCTTGTTGCTCTGCATCGCGCTGTTGCCGCTTTTTGCCTCGCACTGGTGGGAGCACAACTCGAACAAAGGAATCGTCGTCGCATTGCTGGCGATTCCGCTCGCCGCCTACCTGCTGATGACGCACGGTCAGGCGGGGCAGCATGAGCTGATCGATAAGCTAAAAGAATACGTCTCGTTCATCGTCCTGCTGGCCTCGCTGTACATCATCAGCGGTGGCGTTTTCGTGCAGGGTTCTCTCTCGGGAACTCCGCTGGCGAACACAGGCCTCTTGGCTCTGGGAGCCGTGATTGCGAACTTCATCGGCACGACCGGCGCTTCGGTGCTGCTCATCCGCCCGCTCCTGCGAGCGAATCAATCGCGCCAGCGCAAAGTGCACATCGTGGTGTTCTTCATCTTTATTGTGTCGAACTGCGGCGGTCTGCTAACGCCGCTGGGCGATCCGCCGCTGTTCCTCGGCTTCCTCAAGGGGGTGCCGTTCCTTTGGACGCTCGAAAACCTGTGGCCGCACTGGCTGGTGGTGAACTTAGGGTTGCTCGGCATCTTCCAGTTTTGGGATCAGGCCATATTCAATCGCGAAGAGAAGGAACGTCCTGGCTCGCAGCTCGAGGAAGTGCAGGTCCACGCTCCGCTCAAGTTGAATGGAATGCTTAACTTCGCCTTCCTGGCGGGGGTCGTGCTGACGATCTATGCCTCGGGGCAGGGGATGTTCAACGACGGCAATCCGTGGCCGTATGGCATCCAGGAAGGCATCATGACGCTGCTTGCCGTGGTGGCCTATCTGACGACTTCGCCCGCCTACCGCGAGAACAACAAGTTCACGTTCGGCCCGATCATCGAGGTGGCCGTGCTGTTCATCGGCATCTTCATCACAATGGCGCCGGCACTGCAGATTCTCAATGCTTGGGGCCGCGGTGACCGTCCCGATCTGGGAGAGATGGCGATCGTGGCGCCATGGCAGTATTTCTGGGCCACAGGAACTCTCTCCAGCTTCCTGGATAATGCGCCGACGTATCTCACGTTCGCCGCGACGGCTTGTGGCATGAAAGGTGTCGATGCCGAAGGCTCGCGCTACATGCTTGAGTTCTTGCAACAGCCTGGATCGGCGAAATTGCTACAGGCCATTTCTGCGGGCGCCGTATTCATGGGGGCCAACACCTACATCGGCAACGGGCCGAACTTCATGGTGAAGGCAATCGCGGAGGAGAACGGCGTGAAGATGCCGAGCTTTTTCGGCTACATGGCTTACAGCATGGGAGTGCTGGTGCCGCTGTTCATTGTAGTGACGATTCTCTTCTTTCGCGGCTGATTCAAATCGGCGGAAGAGTAGTGTCGCTACAGCAGCACGTCATACCGCGGCAGTCATGCTTCCGACTGCCGCGTCTAACGCGGCTTCGGCGATTCGATCGATCGGCAGAATCCGATTCACGCCCCCGTGGGCAATGGCCTCTTTCGGCATGCCGAAGACCACGCTCGTAGCTTCGTCTTGAGCGATCGTCGGGCCCCCGGCGTCGTGCAACGCTCGCATGCCGCGGGCACCGTCGTTTCCCATGCCGGTGAGAATCACGCCCACGCAGTTACATCCAAGTTGCTCCGCGCAGGAGTTGAACAGCACATCGACCGACGGCCGAAAGCGATTCACCGGCGGTGCGGAGAACACGCGCACCGTGTCTTGAGCGCCGCTGCGAACGACTTGCATATGGAAGTCACCGGGCGCTAGCAGCACCTGGCCAGTCAGAATGCGGTCGCCATCCTGGGCTTCCTTCACCCGCATCCGGCAGAGACCGTTCAAGCGACTCGCAAACGAGGAAGTGAACCCTGCCGGCATGTGCTGAACGATCACGATGCCTGGGGTGTCGGAAGGGAGCGAGCTGAGCACTTCCGCGATTGCCTCGGTGCCACCGGTAGACGCCCCGATCGCAATCACCCGCGCGGTACTTCGAACACTACGGAGCAGGGGACCTTTGGCGGGCACGGCACTCTGCCGCGGTGACGAACCGGGCTTCGCCCCGCGCCGATTTCGAAGGGCCGCCTTCGCCGCAATCTTTACTTTCTCGACCAGTTCGTGCCCTAGTTGCAGCGTGCCCTGAGCGACGTCGTGGCTCGGCTTCGTCACGAAATCGACCGCGCCCAGTTCCAAGGCGCGTAGCGTAGTTTCTGCACCGCGGCCGGTGAGGGATGAAACCATTACGACGGGCGTTGGCCGGGCTTGCATCAGCTTCTCGAGGAACGTCAAGCCGTCCATCCGTGGCATTTCCACGTCGAGCGTCACCACATTCGGCTGCAGCGCTTTGATCTTGTCCCAGGCGATATAGGGGTCGGGCGCAACGCCGACGACCTCGATCTCTGGATCTTGAGAGAGAAGCTTCGAGAGCAACTGCCGCATCAGGGCCGAGTCATCGACAATGAGCACTCGCGTTTTCGTCATCTCAGCGGCCTTTAGCGTAGGTCAGGCGGGGTTACTTCGTGAAGTACTACCACTCTTAGAACAGCGTTACCGCGTTCTTTGGGGCGGCGACTTCTTGTTTGGCGCGGCGCAGGTATTGAACTTCCGTTTGCAGCGTCTGGTCGATCGCCCGGTTCGGCAGCGGCTTGACGAGGGCCCGCCCAATGTCGGTCTGGAAGCAAAGCTTCACACCGGTGCTGCCCCCAACCCGTTTGCCGACGACGGGAATGCCTTCGTCCGCCAGGAAGGTCAGTACAAACTCAACATTGCGTTGCCCAACTTGCAGGGCTGCACCCTGCAGCGCGAGCACATTGCCGCCACCGAACACTTTCGCTTGCAACCGACGTCGATCGCCGCCGAGTTGCATGATCTTGTTGATGAGGAGTTCCATTGCATGCACACCGAAGGCGGCGCTCTGCGTGTCGCGCTTCGCGTCGGGAAGCATAAAGTGGTTCATGCCGCCAATCGCCGTCTCGGGATCGAACAAACAGGCTGCAATGCACGAACCGAGCACGGTGCTCACCAGCGCCGGACGATCGCTGGCAAACACCTGGCCGACGATGATCGAATGTTGCGGCAGTGTGAGAGTGTCCATGATCCGGTTTCTTCGTCGCTGAGTCGCCAGACTCGGTCTTCATCGAACTGAACTCTGGCGAATTCAGCCGCAGGCAGTTCGCCCGCCGCAACTCATTCCACGTATTGGAAGATGGTGTTGCCCTGAGGCTTCAAGTACTGCGCGGCCCATTGGATGTTCTCAGAATGCCCCAGCAACAGGTAACCGCCTGGTGTCAGGTAGCGGGTCATGTGCTCAATGACTTTCTTCTGCGTGGGCACGTCGAAGTAGATCATCACGTTACGGCAGAAGATGACGTCGAACTTCGTGTGGATCGGCCAGCTGTCGGCGATCAGGTTGATCTGCCGAAAGGTGATCAGCTGCCGCAATGTTGTTTTGGCTCGTGCTTGTCCGGCGAATTTGCCGACACCACGCTCGAAGTACCGCTGCTTCAGGCTTTCGGCGACCGGCTCCAGGTCCTCGCTGCTGAAGATGCCCTGCTGAGCGGCAGCGAGCACATCGGTATCGATGTCCGAAGCCAGCAACCGCAGATCCCACGACGAATCAAACGGTGCATACTCGCGGGCCGTGATGGCGATGGAATAGGGCTCGTGACCGCGCGACGAAGCCGCACACCAGATCCGCAGCTTCCTTGGTCCGCCAGCCTTCGCTCGCGAGACGAGTTTTGGAAAGACCGTTTTCGTGAGGAAGTGAAAGTGATGCGATTCGCGAAAAAAGTCAGTCTTATTGGTCGTGATGCAGTTGACCATCTGCTGCAGTTCTTCGCCGCCCGTATCGCGGCGAAGCAGATAGTCGTAGTAATCGATGTAGCTAGTCAAACGCAGCGACCGCAGCCGCTTCGATAGCCGAGAGCAAACCAGGCACCGCTTGCTCTCATTTAGTGTGATGCCGGTTTCGGTGTAGATCAGGTGCTGAAACGCCTGAAATTCGTCGTCCGTTATCGAATACATGGCGATGCGTCCCTCCGCAGAATCGTCCTGCGCCTGAGCCCTCAGCGTGGCTTAAAACTCTTCAAAGCCGTCGTGTCCCACCGCGGCGCCGATCAGTTCGAGGTCTCGTTTCGGCTGACGCTTGGCTGTGGTGCGACCGTTCTCCGCATGCTTGCCGGCACGCTGTGGCTGAGTCGTCTTACTACCAGTGTTCACTCCAATTCTCGCTGGTGTCGTCGCACTCGTCCGCAAATTGAAGCGAGCGACGACCTTCTGCAGCTGCTCGGCCTGACCCGATAGGGCCACCGCAGTGCCACTCATCTCTTCGGTCTGCGAAGCATTCGACTGCGTGACCGAATCCATCTGGGCCACCGCACGATTGATTTGATCGATGCCGGACGACTGTTCACGCGAAGCAGCCGCAATCTCGCCGACAATGTCCGTCACTTTCATGACCGATTGCACGATGCCGCCGAGCGTTTCGCCCGATTGATTGACGAGGGTCGAGCCGGCTTCCACCTTGGTCACCGAGTCCTGGATCAGACCCTTGATCTCGCGAGCGGCTGTGGCGCTTCGCTGAGCCAGATTCCGCACTTCGCCGGCAACAACCGCGAAACCGCGGCCCTGTTCGCCAGCCCGGGCAGCTTCGACAGCGGCATTCAGTGCGAGTAGATTCGTTTGGAAGGCGATTTCGTCGATCGTGGTGATGATGTCGGCGATCTTCTTGCTCGCCTGATTGATTTCACCCATCGCTCGAACGGCGCTAGCGACCACCTCGCCCCCTTGTTCGGCCGTCTCGCGTGAGCTGTTGGCCAGACTATTCGCCTGGTCGGCGTTGTCGGCGTTCTGTCGAACGGTGGCCGTCATTTCCTCGAGACTGGAAGCCGTTTCTTCCAGGCTAGCTGCCGATTCCTGAGCTCCGCTCGACAGCTGCTCCGACGCGGCGGCAAGGTGCTGCGATGCAGTGGCTACGTCCCGGGCGATCAAGTCCACTTCAATGAGCGCCTTGGTAAACCACCGCGAGAGGATGTAACCCAGCGCTAGGCTTAGCGACATGCCGGCAATGGCCGCCAACCACATGAACAACCGAGCATTTGTATAGGTAGCCTGGCTTTCGCGGATCGACTCATCAGCCGAAACCTGAGTGTGATGGATTAACTCGTCGACGATCGATCGCACTTCATTGCCGACTTCATAGCTGGTGTCGAGCATCTCGACCGCTTCGTCTCGCTTTCCCGCGGCGTCGAGGCGAACCGTTTCGCGTACGGTGCGAATGAACTCCGGATAGCGCTGCTCAATGCCGGCAATCAGCTCCTGATCTTCCGGATGCGTCGACTTCCTGAGCTCAGCCATCGCCGTCTCATACTTGGCAACGTCCTGGTCAATCGCTTCCACGATCGGCCGCTTATGATCGGCGTGCAACTCCAGCACGAGCTGCCGGCAGTGCTGACCAATGCTGAGCAGGTTGATGGAAACATTCTGCGCCGCCTGGCCACCGAGCATTTCTTCGGTGTGCAGCGTCTGCATCCGGCCGAAGAGGTCGGCTATTCGTGTGACGCCGGTGTATCCGACGAGCCCCGTGATTGCCGAGACGGTGACAAAAGCGAGTGTCAGCTTGACACCCGGTGTGAGCTTCGAAAATTGCATGACGGTGGGCCTGTGGCTGAAGAGTTCTTCGGACGACTACCCGCCGGGTTTGACTGACCTCGACTCCGTCCAAGCCTGGTGCCCCTCAGCTCGATGGGAGGTCGATTCTTTGCTCAGACGGAGCGGTGGATGCAGGCGGGATCTATCTGGCAGGATTATTCGGCGTTAGCAAAACACGGAGGATGTTCTGCCGAGCAAAACTACAGCGCTCAGGATAGGGGTCAACGCAGTAGGGGCTGCACCTTGCTGCAATTCAAAGTGCGGAGGTCTTACCCACCCTACAGGCGAGGCCGACAACACCAGCAGCCCCACGCTCTGCTGTCGAAGTGACGCGTGGACAACGGATTGTCATCGCATCATTCGCAGGTCAACAGAGTAAACGGTATGTTCCGACTGAACGTTGGGCGTGCGCACTCCGCGTGCGTCTCTGCGGCAACTCGCCTCAAGGAATCGTTTCATCGAGGCCTTCATAGGGCAGTTCTACTAGCGGTTTGCAGCGTACTGGCCAGAGCGGGCTGGGCTCAGGAGATCAGCTACTCCTGTCCTCCGGTCTGTCCTGAGTGCCCTTGCAGTTGCTGCGACCTGTCGATTGCCGACGAGACCTACTGCGGACCGCCAGCCTTGTTTGCCTGGCGGTGTGGCGAGGTGTGCGATCCAGCCGAGACCCGCGGCCCCCTCTCGACCGATCGGCCCGATTTCACGGAGTCGACTTCCACGGTCGGATGCGGCCTTCGACAGCTGGAACTTGGTTACACCTACTTCTACGACGAAGTCGGCGGCGACTCGGATATCGCTCACAGCTTTCCCGAGGCCCTGTTTCGCTTTGGCATGTTCGCCGAATGGCTCGAGTTCCGCGTCGGCTTCAATTACGCCTCGCTGAGCGAGCGGCGCAACGGGATGATCTCGAACTTCGACGGAGCGGAAGATCTGTATCTGGGAGCCAAAATCGCCCTGGCGAAGCAGGATGGCATTCTGCCTGATCTGACCATCATGCCGCAGATGACCGTACCGACCGGCTCAGCCATGATGACGTCCGGCCAGGTTCTGCCGGGCGTGAACTTGCTTTATGCCTGGGAAATCAACGACTTTCTCTGTTGCGGCGGCAGCACGCAAGGCAATGCGGCGCTCGATGGCAACACGGGCAACGAGTATCTCGAAATCGCTCAATCGTTCACCATCGGCTACACGCTGACCGAGAAGCTGGGAGCGTTTACGGAGTGGTTCGTTATCGCCCCTTCGGGGGCCGACACGGCGCTCACTGTTCATTATTTGGATACAGGCCTCACCTACCGAGTGAACGACGATCTGCAACTCGACTTCCGCGTCGGCAAGGGGATCAGTGGCCCGGCGACCGATTACTTTATCGGCTCAGGCTTGGCAGTACGCTTCTAAGTCGGACTACAAAAAAGCTCGGGCACCCGAAGTAGGTGCCCGAGCCAATTAGGTCAGCCGATTGTGGACCGGACGTCGATTAAAACTCTTCGAAGCCATCGTGGCTGCCGGCTCCGGCGCCGACCAGGTCGAGTTCATGCTTCGACTGGCTCTTTGCCGGTCGCGGTGGAGCTGCTGAGCGGCTGACACTGCTGCGTGCCTTCCGCTCGTTGCGATTTGGCTTGGCAGTGTGCGTCGGAGCGGTCGGAGCAGCGGCAGCATCTACCTTCTTCAGGTTGAACTGAGCGACCACACTCTGCAACTGCTCCGCCTGTCCGGAGAGAGCCACGGCCGTGCCGCTCATCTCTTCGGTCTGCGAAGCGTTCGACTGGGTCACGGTGTCCATCTGGGCCACCGCCTTGTTGATCTGGTCGATGCCGGCAGCTTGCTCGCGCGACGCGGCGGCGATCTCGCCCACGATATCCGTCACTCGCTTGACCGAGTTGACGATCGCGCCGAGCGTCTCGCCCGACTGGTTCACGAGATGCGAACCGTTCTCTACCTTGGAAACGGAGTCCTGAATCAGCCCTTTGATTTCCTTGGCGGCTGTGGCACTGCGTTGAGCCAGGTTGCGAACCTCGCCGGCGACCACCGCGAAACCACGTCCTTGTTCACCGGCCCGAGCGGCTTCGACTGCTGCGTTCAACGCGAGCAGGTTGGTCTGGAAGGCGATCTCATCGATCGTCGTAATGATGTCGGCGATCTTTCGGCTGGCCTGATTGATCTCGCCCATGGCCTTCACGGCACTGGCAACCACTTCGCCACCGCGTTCAGCCGTCTCACGCGAGCTGTTCGCGAGCTGATTGGCCTGATCGGCATTGTCAGCGTTCTGACGAACCGTGGCGGTCATCTCTTCCAGGCTCGAGGCGGTTTCCTCAAGGCTCGAAGCACTCTGCTGAGCACCGCTCGAAAGCTGCTCCGAAGCGGCGGCCAATTCGTGCGAAGCAGCAGCCACGCCATTCGCAATCTCGTCAACTCGTGTGATCGCCTTCGTGAACCAACGGGCGATGACGAAGCCCAACGTCAAGCTGATCACGATGCTCGCGACCAGGGCAGTTAGCATGATCACACGCGATGAACCTGCTGCCGCCATGCTGCTTTGATAAGACTTCTCGGCGGCGCCACGCTTGAGTGAAGACATTTCGCTGAGCTGAGCGATCAGTGCACCGGCTTTCTCGCGATTCTGACGGAGAGCCTCGACTGCTTCGGCATGCTTACCCTGAACGCTTAAGTTGATCGCTTGGCTGTTCGTTGCAAAGATCTCCGAATACATCCTGGCAACGTTAGCGACCTTCTCTTTGCAGGCAGGGCGATGGTAGGTAGTGTCGGCGTTCTTGAGGGCCTTTTCGAAGTCGGCCCGGTATTGGACCACCCCATTCGCCAAGGTCTCACGCTCCGCGTTGTCGCTCGACAGCAAAGCCTGACGAGCATCGCGAGCAGATAACAATACTGCGGTTATCATGTCCTCTGCGTCGAGGATGCCCATCATCTCCTTTTCGTAAATTTCGACGGTGTTTCCTTCGAGAGTTCGCAGGCCACTGAAGCCCGCATAGCCTACGACACCTGTCACCATAGTGACCAGGACGAAGCTGAGCATCAGCTTCGACCACACGCTCAAACGATTAATCAGATTCATGTTACGGATCCTAGAGGGGATTGAGGCCGAAGCCCCGGATAGCTAAGCAAATGCCCGTTCTCTGCATCCGTCCATGAACAACCGGGTATCCGCGTTAAGGCGGATACCCGGTGATTATTCGAGCGAACTCGACGGTTCAATTAAAACTCTTCGAAGCCGTCGTGGCTGCCGGCTCCGGCGCCGACCAGGTCGAGCTCGTGCTTCGACTGGCTCTTGGCCGGGCGAACAGGAGCAGCCGAACGGCTAACGCTGCCACGGGCCTTCCGCTCGCTGCGGCTTGGCTTGGTGGTGCGAGTCGGAGCAGTGGTGGCAGCGGCAGCTTCACCCTTCTTCAGGTTGAACTGTGCGACCACGTTCTGCAGCTGTTCCGCCTGACCTGAGAGAGCCACGGCCGTGCCGCTCATCTCTTCGGTCTGCGAAGCGTTCGACTGGGTCACCGTGTCCATCTGAGCCACGGCCTTGTTGATCTGGTCGATGCCAGCCGACTGTTCACGCGACGCGGCAGCAATCTCGCCGACAATGTCGGTCACTCGCTTCACCGAGCTGACGATGGCACCCAGCGTTTCGCCCGACTGATTTACCAACTGTGAACCGGTTTCGACCTTCGAGACCGAGTCTTCGATGAGACCCTTGATCTCCTTGGCAGCCGTGGCACTTCGCTGGGCCAGATTGCGGACTTCACCGGCGACCACCGCGAAACCGCGGCCTTGTTCGCCAGCCCGAGCAGCTTCAACCGCAGCGTTCAGAGCGAGCAGGTTGGTCTGGAAGGCGATCTCGTCAATCGTGGTGATGATGTCAGCAATCTTCTTGCTGGCCGTGTTGATCTCGCTCATCGCCTTCACGGCGCTAGCGACCACCTGACCACCCTTTTCAGCCGTCTCACGCGAGTTGTTAGCCAGCTGATTGGCCTGATCGGCGTTGTCGGCGTTCTGACGAACGGTGGCGGTCATTTCTTCGAGGCTCGAAGCCGTTTCTTCCAGGCTCGAAGCCGATTGCTGAGCACCGCTCGACAGCTGTTCCGAAGCGGCAGCCAGCTGCTGCGAAGCAGCGGCAACGCCATTGGCGATTTCGTCGACTTGGACGATGGCTCGGGTGAACCAGCGAGAGATGCACGTGGCCAGAACCAGGCCAATCACCACATTCACCGCCAGAACGATGAGCGTCACATTGCGGCCCATGGTGTAGGCGCTCATTGCGCGTTCAATCTCGATCTGGCTGCCTTTGACGTTCAATTCCACCTGCTTGGTGGCCAAGGCCGAGACTTCATCGAACAGTTGCAGAGACTTACCGGCAATACGAGTTCTCGCTTCGTCGTTCTTATTCGCCCGAGATAGCGCAATGATTGCCTCGGCCTCTTGCGTGTACTCCGTCCAGACCTTCACAATTTCATCAACCAGTTGCTTCTCCTCCGGAGTCGAAACCAGGCGGATCATCTCCGCTTTGTTCTTTTCCAGATCCTTTAGAATCTCGTCGCGTTGCTTCTCAAACTTGGTCATTTCATCATCGGTGGTGGCCGCGATGTGACGCAGTTCCTTGAGCCGCACATCGGACGTTCCGGTATTGAACGCTTGCGCGGCGTTCGTGGCGGGCATCCAATTCGTGGCGATCTCCATACAGTTGTTGTTGAGCGCCTTGAGTTTCCAAACCGACACCGCGCCCATGACGCCCATGAGGGACAAAATCGTCATGAAAGCGGCAAACAACTTCGCGCCTACGCTGAGGCGAGTGAACCAGGCCATGTTGAACTCCAAAGTATCCGAGGGTTTTGTAGGTGGGATGAAGGGTTTGCGTGTGAGGACGCCGGTGGGACACAACGCGGAATGCTGTTTAGGCAGCCGTTTCGAGCGAAGCTAGATTTTCGGCGCCGACCAGGCGGCCGATGTCGAGCAGCATAATGATCCGCTCGCCGAGCTTGCCCATGCCGGTGATGCAGGAGCCGTCGCCATTGCCGGCGAGTTCCGGTGGATCGGCGATCTGGTCGGTCGGGATGTTCAGAACGTCGGACACGGTGTCGACCACCAGGCCCACCACGCGGCTGCCGACGTTCACGACGATGATCACCGTGAACTGGTCGTAGTCCTTCTCGTTCATCGAGAAGCGAGCGCGAAGGTCGATGATCGGCACCACAGTGCCGCGCAAATTCATCACGCCGCGCACGAACACCGGAGCGTTCGGAATCGGGGTAATCTTTGAAAAGCCTTTGATCTCCTGAACTTTCAGGATCTCAATTCCGTATTCCTCGTTCTTCAGCGTGAAGGTGAGGAACTGGCTGTTGTCGGCCGTCAGGGCCATCGAACGAGTTGCGACATCGTCAGACATCGGCAGTGCTCCAGTTTTGTGAGGGGGAACAAGAGAATTACGACTGCCGGTCGAACGCCACCCGGACTAGTCCAGGGATATCGATGATCAGGGCAACCCGGCCGTCGCCCAAGATCGTAGCGCCCGACACTCCTTCGACGCGCCGATAGTTTGCTTCCAAGCTCTTCATGACCACCTGCAACTGACCGATCAGTTCGTCGACCAGCACGCCGTACTTCCGGCCCTGGTGTTCGACAATGACGACCAGTCCCTGGCAGGGATCGGTGATTTCCGTAGGTACGCCAAACAGGCGATACAAGTGCACCAGCGGCAGAGGTTCGCCGCGGACCATGAGCAGTTCATTGCCCCCAGCCACATGCACCAGTTGGCTCGGCTGCGGACGGAGCGACTCGACGACACTCAGCAGGGGCAGCACGTAAACGTCTTCGCCAATGCGAAGAGCCAAGCCATCGAGAATGGCCATTGTCAGCGGCAGCTTGATGCGGAAGCACGAGCCCTTGCCGCGGACGCTGCTGATCGAGACGTTGCCGTTGAGGGCCTCGACGTTTCGCTTCACGACGTCCATGCCCACGCCGCGGCCCGAGACGTCGGTGATCTTCTCAGCGGTCGAGAAGCCGGGCTTCATGATCAGTTGGAAAGCCTGCTCGTCGGTCAGTGCTTCGTCAGCCGAGATCAAACCGAGCGAGAGGGCCTTCTGGCGCACACGTGCGGCATCGATGCCTTTACCGTCATCAGCGATCTCGACGATGACATTGCCACCTTCGTGGAACGCTCGCAGATCGATGCGTCCTTCCCCTGGCTTGCCGGCCGCAATCCGGTCCGCAGGCGATTCCAGTCCGTGGTCGACGGCATTTCGCACCAGGTGGGTGAGCGGATCGCCGATCTCTTCGATGACTTGCTTATCGAGTTCGGTGTCTTCACCTGTCATCTCGATATGCACGCTCTTGCCTAGCTGCGAGGCCAGATCGCGCACAATCCGCGGGAAACGGCGGAAGACATTGGCGATCGGCATCATCCGCACGCCCATCACCTCTTCCTGCAACTGGCGCGTGGTCCGTTCCATGCCAGCCAACGCCTCTTCGAGCAGCGATCGGTCATCGCGCCCCGAAGCAAATGCCTGCTGCACCATCGAGTTGGCGATCACCAACTCGCCGACCAGGTTGATCAGATCCTCGACCTTGCTCACCGAGACGCGGATCGAGTCGCCATGAGCGCCACTCTTCTTGCCACCGACTTCGCTCTTGGCCAGATCACGTGGCTGAGCAGGGGACGATGACGCTGAGCTCGATGACAATTGGTTCGAGCTGCTTCCAATCGACGTCGCATCGAGTTCGTCGCCGAACAACGTCACTTCATCGGTTGCACGGAGGGCCTCGGCTTCGTTCGTCGTTAGAAGCTGGGCCTGCAATTCCTGCGCGATGCCGTGGTGCTCTCCGCCCGGCTGACGCTCTTCCTTGGCCGCGTCGAGAAGCGAAGTGAGAGCATCGGTCGCTCGCAGGAGCAGCTCAACCCGCTCGGCTGTGGCGAGCATCTCGCCGTTGCGCATGCGATCGAGCACGGTTTCCAGGTCATGCGTGAAGCCGGCGATGTCGCTAAACCCAAGCGCCCCGCCGGTGCCCTTGATGGAGTGTGCCGAGCGGAAGATGCCGTTGATCAGCTCTTTGTCATCGGGCGAAGCTTCCAGCTTCAGTAGACCCTCTTCCAGCGTGCTCAGGTGCTCGCCCGCTTCTTCGAAGAAGGCGGCATGAAACTCTTTCAGATCGAGATTCATTAGAGGGCCCCCGTTCGCTGGCAGACCGAGTTGATCGCGCGGATCAGCGTTTCTGGCTGAAAGGGCTTCAGTACCCAGCCGCTCGCGCCGGCCTGGCGAGCTTCCTGCTTACGCTCAGCCGTGTTGTCGGTGGTGAGAATGAGGATGGGGCACTGCGCGGTCTGTTTCTCAGCCCGCAATTGCCGGGTGAGAGCCAGCCCATCGAGCTCGGGCATGTTCAAGTCGGTAATGACGACCTGCGGCGGCGATCTGCGAGCGAGCTCAACCGCTTCCTTGCCGGAAGCACACGAAGTCACTTCAAAGCCAGACTCGGCCAGCGAACGCTCGATCATGCGTCGCAGCGTGGACGAGTCGTCCACAATCATGACGTGCTTGCGCATACAAACTGCCAATCGATGTGGCGGGCCGGTAGGGCGGTCACCGGACGTCGGGGTGGGAGGCGGGAGCGATCAAGGCGGGCGCGGCAAATCGCGTAGAGTTTGCCGCTGGGGAAACTTACCCCCATGCGTATGGGCGTCAACGCAAAGCAGCGTTCACCTTTGTGCATTCACGCGGTTAGAGCGCTTCGAAGGGGCCCGGGTCCAGACGATTACACTGCAGCGAGCCCGAACGCACGGACGAAATGCGGAAGACGCGACGCACTTGTCGCAGACGAAGCGTTTTAAAAGGGTATGTCCGTGACCAGCTCGCTGCATGACCATGCCTGTGCACGAGCGGTTGTCCGCCGACAGCCGCTCGTGCCGGCAGCGCGCATCGGCCAATGGTTGGCTACCCTCTCTTGCCTTGCAGCTCTGTGCAATTGCACTCGGGTGCAAGCGCAGTATCAGCCCTACGATTACGAGCGGCCAACTCTCTTTCAGTGGCGCAACGGCGAGGTCTCAGGCGATTCATCAGACTCCGATGAGCCGGACGTCATCAACGCCGATCGCCCTGACTTCACCAATGCCCCGGTCACGGTGGGGAAGGGGACCCAGCAGCTCGAGCTGGGCTATACCTACAGCTGGGCCGCCTCCGCCGAGCCCCTCATCGCCAGTCATTCCTATCCCGAAGCCTTGCTGCGGCTGGGCATGATTGGTGACTGGTTCGAACTGCGCGTGCAATGGGATTACGGCCACGTGACGCAGGCCAGCAACGGCGTAGTCCGGCATCAGGAGGGCGCCCAGGATCTGTATTTGGGCACTAAGATCGCCCTCACGCCTCAAACGGGCATTTTGCCGGCGACTGCCGTGATGCCGCAAATCACCGTGCCGACCGGTGCCGAGGCCTTCACCGCGGGCAGGGTGATGCCCGGTTTGGCACTGCTTTACGCCTGGGACATTACCGATTGGCTGTCGCTTGGAGGCAGCACTCAGGTAAACCAATTTACCGACGCGCAGACCGGCAGCGACTACGCGCAGTGGGCTCAATCCTTCAGCTTTGGCTATGGTCTGTCGGAAACGACCAACGCCTTTACCGAGTGGTATGTCATCGCTCCAGCAGGGGCGGATACCAACCGAACCATGCACTACCTTGACGGTGGCTTCTCTCATCGTCTAAGCGACGATTTGCAGATCGATATCCGCATTGGCAAGGGCGTTAGCGAAGCCGCTGCCAATTGGTTCACCGGCGCCGGGGCGGCGATCCGCTTTTAGAATTGGCAAAGAGCCGCAGAGAGCCGACGCAGTCATCCGACGCGGCGATTCTAGAGCTGCTTGGCCGCGCCGGCGGCCGTGACTAGCGAGATCAATTGGCTTCGCGAGCGAACCCCCATCTTTTCCAGCAGGCTCGAGATCCGGTATTGGACGGTTCGCCGGCTGACATCGAGTGCGGCAGCAATGTTCTTGTTCATGCTACCGTCCAAGATCAGGCGGAGCGTCTCTCGCTCTTCCCCCGTGAGGGAGGCCAATCGCGCCTGCACATCGCCGGTTCGCTGGGCACTTGCTTGACGTTGCCGATCGGAGTCGACAGCCCGTTTGACGAGCTCTTTCAACTGCGCCGGGCTGAAAGGCTTTTGAACGAAGTCAAAAGCGCCCATCTGCATCGCCTCGACACACATCGGAATGCTGCCGTGACCCGTGACCAGGATGGTCGGCACCAGTGTGTTCTGTGCTCGCAGTCGCCGCAGCAGTTCCAGCCCCGTCATTCCGGGCATGCTGATGTCGCTCAACAAGCAGCCGATCGAAGCCGGATCGTGCTGGGCCAGGAATGCGAGGCCATCGTTGAAAGCCCGCGCTTGGTAACCGATCGATTCCACCAGGCGGCTGATCATCGCGGTGATCGCTTCGTCGTCGTCGATGATCCAGACCACCGGCCGGTCCTCGACCTGAATCGTCTGGCGATCGTGGCGGATGGTTGTTGCAATGTCCGGAACCGTACTGGCGGCCAAGTCAAAGGTAGTGCTCATGCGATCCGCCTGCTCTAGGAACCCGCACTACGGCTGCCCGCTAACGCGGCTAATTGCGACATTATCAACTTCACGAAGCAACGTATCGACGAATGGGGGGGAGTCGCATCAAGCGGAGTTCCGCAGGCTTTAATCTGTTCGAACAAGGGAAGCGAAAAACACCCTTCACATCGCTTTCGGATCGCGAGCGATGCAATCTCACTTCGCAAAGGTGCAATCCGTGCAGTTCCGCCGGCGGTTCCTGAGAGCCGTGCTTTGCTTGCTCTATGTTCCAGTAGCAATCCGAACGGGGGCTGTTTTGCAGCTTCCATTCCTCGATGACATAGCGAGCGCTGAGCCTTCGGCCGGCGTTTGCACCAAAGTGAAATTCAAGCCAGCGACGGCTAGCCAACTGGAGAACCGGTTATGACTCGCGTACTCATCGCAGACGATTCTGGCACCATGCGAACCATCATTCGTCGCTCCCTCGAAGCGGTCGGGGTCACCAGCACCACCGAAGCCGCCGATGGCACGCAGGCCGTTTCGATGTTCAAGCCGGGCGAGTTTGACCTGGTGCTCACCGACTGGAATATGCCGGGAAAATCCGGCCTGGAAGTGGCTCGCGAGATCCGCGCGCAAGACAAGCAGATTCCCATCGTGATGGTCACTACCGAGTCGGAAAAGGCTCGTGTGCTGGAAGCCATTCAGGCGGGAGTTTCGGATTATCTCGTGAAGCCGTTCACGCCCGATAGTTTGCGTGCGAAGCTCGAGAAGTTCGCTCCTGCATCGGTTTAGTCAGCCAGTTGCCGCAGTTTGCTTCGTTATGCAAAGTCGCGGTTGAATGTGAGCTAGAGTTGATCTCACCGCCAGCCGATGGTTGGCTACTCCTCAACATCCCCTCAAACGGCCTACCATGCGTGCCGAGTACATCAATCCGTTTCTGTCCTCGACATCGTCCGTCTTCTCTCAGATGCTCGGACTCGAGGTCAATCGCTTGCCCCCCTTTGTGCGCAAGGGTGAGCACTCGCCGCAGTACGATGTGACCGGCATCATCGGCCTCACGGGGAAAACAACGGGCACGGTGGCCCTGAGCCTGACCAAGGACATGGCCCTGTCAGTCACCGGCAAACTGCTCGGTGAAGCCCCAGCCGAAGTGAATGCTAGCGTCGTGGATGCCATCGGCGAGGTCACAAACATGATCGCCGGTGCGGCCAAAGCTCAGCTCGAGCAAATGGAACTGAGCCTGGGGCTGCCGACCGTCATCACCGGCAAGTCGACGTGCATCGCCTTCCCGTCGAATGCGATTCCGATCTCGATTCCCTTCGACTCGCCGATCGGCACCTTCGTCGTCGAAGTCGGCTTCCGAGCTTAGGGCAGGGCAGGCAATAGGGACGAAGAGGCAAAGAGGCGAAGACGCCAAGGAACGAGGAAAGCCTCGCCCCCAACAACATGTCCGTCCTAGGCTCTGCCTGGGACGAAATTACTCGCGAGGCTCCGCCTCGCTGCCCCGTGCGAAGACTCTCCAACGGTATCAGTAGCCCGCTCGCTGCATCCGCGCAAAAAAAAGGCCCCCGGAAACCGCGCACTCCCAGGGGGGCTTAGGATTGCGTTGTTATTCCGGGAGCGATTGGACGGTCAGCGGTAGCACATCCATGTGCCCCGTGCCGCGGAGATTGCTTGCGTCGCAGTAGTCCGCCAGCATCCATGCCGGCTTCCTGCTGCGTGGCCCGCAGAGACATGTCTTGCGACATGCTCCGGATGCGAGGCCCAGCTCGCAATCTCGTATGTTTTGTCTCTGCCGAGCCTGGCCCAGCAGCAATTGGCGAATGCGTTTCGATCTCGTCAGCCGCCGCGAAGCATCCTCACTTCGCGTCAGCCGTCACTGGTGTCCAAGTGACGTGCGGGGAGATTATTCCATTCCGAAAAACGGGTCAATGCCGAAAAATCGGCTGCCGAGAAACGGCCAGAAATCCGCGAATTGTCGCTCAATTCTCGCCTGAAGAAGCTCGGCGGAGCGCCGATCTGGCCGCAGGCAACAGCGTGCAAGAAAGGCAGCCGGAACAAGAAACAGCTTTCGCTTGGATCAGCTCGCGAGCGAGCGAAACCTTAGCTATCACGCCGAGCTGACCATCGAGTGTGCTACATCGCCGGTGCTGACACGGTTTCGTCCCTGATCGATTGCTAGTTGCAGAGCCTGGCGAGCACGATCGAACAAGGCTGGCATGTCGTCGTAGGCACTCGCCTCAACCACACCGATGCTCACCGTAAAGCCGCGCATCTTCGCGCTGGCTGGCAATCGGCATCGCTCGATCGATTGTCGCAGCCGCTCAGCCGACGCTTGTGCATCTTCCACATGCAGCGCCGGCAAAAGCACGGCGAACGTGTCCTCATTAAGCCGCGTCGCCTGATCGAGGCCACGCACGACTGCCATCGTCAACTGAACTGCAATCCGCATCACGGTGGCCGCGGCCTGGCGACCGTGATCGCTGCCGATGCGATTGAGATTGTCGATTTGCACGATCAACAGCGACAGCGGGGTGCCATGCTGTTTCCAATCGACCAGTCGCTGCACGACTTCATCCAGGAACGTCTGCCGATCGACCAGGTGATCGACAAACGCATCCCCTTCGTGCCCTTCGAGTAGCTGAGTGATCAGATCTCCACCGGCACTGGCCATCGATGTCGGCGATGGCTGCTCGGAGCGCTTGAGGCGATGGTTGCTGCGGCCGTCGTTCCAATAGCCACAGTTGCGACCGGCCTTCTTGGCTGCATACAGTGCTTCGTCTGCGCGACGGAAGAAATCGCCTTCGGTCTCGCCTGCCCGCAGTTCAGCCATGCCGACGCTCATGGTCACGCGGAGCGCGCGTCCGGTCCAATGGAACGTGGCAGATGCAATCGCCGAACGGGTGGCTTCGGCGAGATGCATCGTGTCTTCGATCGTCGAGCCGGCAAACACCACCGCGAATTCCTCTCCGCCATAGCGGGCTACGATCTCGGCATCTCCCAACGTCTGCCGCAAAATGCGCGAGGCGCCTCGCAGCACTTCGTCGCCGGCTTGATGGCCCTGCGTATCGTTGAATCGCTTGAAGTGATCCACGTCCAGCACCATCAACGTCGCGGGTCGATTCCGCCGTTGGTAATCGAGCACGCTCCGCTTTAGCACATCGTCCAGCGCGCGACGATTCGCCAGCTGAGTCAATGGGTCGGTGCGCGCTTCGACCGAGTGCGATTCGATCTGCCGTGCCTGGGCCTTCAACCGCTCTTCGGCAGACTGCAGTTGCTTCTGCATGGCCTCATTGGCGGTGAGCAAACGCCCAACTGCGCTGAGTACCGTATCGTCAGCCGTTCCTTGCACGGCGTTCAGTTCGGCGTTGATCTGCTCGACATGATTCGTGTGCTGGCCGACGTCGGCGGCCACGCGGTTCGCAAGAATGCGCAGGCGGTGCAGCGTCTCGCTGGCGATCACTAGCTGTACATCACCTTCACTCGGCCGATTGCGGCGAGCGATGAGCAGCTGCCCGATCACAACCAACAGCGCCCCAACCAGGCCCGCCACCAACAACGCCGAGTACTCGAGTGCGGACAACATAGGGCCTAACCGTTTCCTGAACTGCCGGCGTGCGATGCGAGCATTAAGGCGCCCGCGCTTTCTGCGGCATCGTGCAAGCGCATTTACCGCTCAAGGAATAGGTTGCAGCCGGTCAGCGGTCAAACAACGGGCCGACCTAACCGTTGCAATTGCACTCGGAAGCAGTCAAGAGGAATCGACTGTAGCAATTGCGACGCGCACTGCTTCTCAGCAGCTTACGCTTGGAAGGAATGAGGCACTCGATTCCTATCCTCGGGCAGCCCCACACGGCGTGGCATGGCACAGCGCCATGCCTGCTTCCAACGAAAGACACTCCTTTGTGCATCAACCCGCTCAGCTCCTCACATCCGCGATGTCAGGCCGCGCGCGTGAGAGGACGAAGTTGCAAAGCCGCCCGTGCCGGCTCCTCCGCAATTACAGCCAGTTGTGAACCGGGCCCCATGATCTCGTTGTAGGCATGCATCCATGCCGTTGCCTCCACCAGCGAGCATCCCGACGCGGCCACCTCCCCTCGCGGCAACACTACCACCTGATAAGAACGACTTTCGCTCATCGCAAGCTCCTTTCGACGCACCGCCACAAAGAAAACAACTCAACGAAACTCATTTGGAAAACGGAAAGCGCAGCGGCAAACGACGGTCAGTCGCACGCGGGGAGCGATCGACTCAGAAGGGAGGAAGTCGAACCTCCCGTCGCCCGCGATTCCTGCTAATTGAGCAGCCTACTGAGACAACCAGCCATCGCCGAATTCCGCCACGCGCATCACACTTGGCAAAACAGCAATATCGCAAAGCGAGCCCCCGGGACTCGCAGGCCGGCAGCACCCAGGCTGACAAGGAACCGCATCAAAAACCCCTCGCCGAACCCGAGTCGACGAGCCTCAATCGAACGCTCGCATGATAGTGTACAAGTGAACACTTGTCAACGAATTGCTGCTACAAGATGTAGGAGACGAGAACGCAGAAAAACGCAACAAGTGGTAGACGTCCCTTCTTGGGGTAGTGCTGCATTATGTGTTGCTGGCTGTCAGGTTTTTCCCGACTGACGGATGACGGTTCGGTCGGAAGAATTGCGGTGGAGGACACGGAATGCCTGACCACCAAACGAGCGTCCAGTCAGTCGAATCCCTGATGCTTATTTTAGAGCGGCGAACGCTGGAAGCAGAGGCTCAAGCACTGCGGGCTCACAGCCAGCGAGTGCGGCAGGAGACGCGGGAGGCAACCGAACGAAGCCTGGAGCTGCGCCAGCGGCTCTACGCGGATCGGGAGCGGCGAACTTCTGAATAGCGGCATCGCGCCCCCCGATTTAGCTGGCTTTGTCTGGCGACTGTGCGACAATGATCGCACACAACCTATTCCCGGCGGGCCGCTAACTTCTGGCCCCTCGCCCCGAATTCTTTGCGGAGCGAGCCAATGAGCCAGCAGCGCCAGCTTCGAGAGTACGACCTTGCACGGTTGATGCTCACGGATCGTGAACGTCTTTATGCGGAGTTCAACCGAGTAGCCGGCGAGAACGGCGAGGAAGAACTTCAGGCAATTACTGACCGCGACAAGATCATGGCGATCCTGCGGATTGAATTCCCGGCGTTTGAGGACGCCGGACAACACCAATAGTAGCGGCTGCGGGCCGTCAGTTTATTCTGCCAGTCGCCCGCTACCCCGCGCTAGGCGCTGCCCATCCTTAAACGGGGCGTGGGCAGCGCTTTCTTTTTGCGCCGGATCGCAGGCGTGCGAGTTATTCGCGGGCCGTTTGTAGGGTTGCCTTGATTGCGCGTTTCGCCCTGCCTACAATGTGAGTTGCGCTGGTGTGCGCATGTACACTATTCCAACTAACAGCCATGCCATTCTCTCCTGGGGCCGTAGCGAATCGATTTCTGGAAATTGCGGAAGAACACGGCAAGCAGCTCACGCCTATGAAGCTGCAGAAACTCGTGTACTTCGCGCACGGTTGGCATCTTGCGCTAACGGACCTCCCTCTAGTCAATGAATCTGTGGAAGCCTGGAAGTTCGGTCCGGTTATTCCATCGCTTTGGGGGTCACTCAAAGAATACGGCAATCGAGAAATCGACGCGAAAATCACGGTTCCCGACGTGACCAAGAGCGAGAGAGGGTTCACTGTCAGATGGGAAGAACCATCGCTTGAAAACTCTGACAATTCAGGCGACGAGAAGGCATTCGCAGCCGCGCTCCTGCGCAAGATGTGGGAACGCTACGGCAAGTTTACTGCGGTCCAGCTTTCCAATATGACGCATGAACCAGGAACACCTTGGTACCAAGTGTGGATGCCGATGGCGGCCGACCCAATACGACGGAAGGATATTCCAAACGAGTTAATCAAGGAATACTTCCGTGGCAAGCTCTCCAAGTGATCCAAAGCATCTTGAGAAGTTGGCACTCATCCCGCCAGTCTCTCAAGAGCCAGCTCCCATTCCCGATCAATATACGGAGGTTGAGGAGGAAGATACTGAAATTGCGAAGGCGATCACCCTGAGCAAGTTAAAGCAGAAAGAGCGTTTGGAATTTGAACTTGGTAGGCATTGGGGACGAATAGAGTCCGATCTTGGCCGAGAGCGTGAGCAACGCGAAAACCTACAGCAAAGGGTCGACGAACTTGGACCGAAGTGCAAAAGTCTTGAAGCTATGCACACGCTCGATACCGGCATCACGACTTGGGCGTCGTGTGGCTCCTTGATTGGCAACACGATGGTAGCCGTTGCGAGTTTCTGGGGTGCGCAAGCTGGCATGATGCCGCTGCTGGTTGCTGGCCTAGTGATAACGGTGATAAGCAGTTTTTTCATTTTCGGTGTCCACAAGTGGTGGATACCGAAAATCAACTAGTCGTGGTCTCACAAGATCGCCAATTGCCCCGCGTTTCTTAGCAAGCCGCCACGTTCTCCAGCAACTGCCGCACGCTCCAAACGTGGTCCGTTAGCTTGCTCGCCACGGCAGGCGTCGTCTTGAGCGTGCGGTGCTTCCGGCAGTAGTTGTAGTGAGCGAAGAACAAGGCAATCGCCGCTTCGTGGTTGCGTAGCTTCTTGCTGAACGCATTGGTTAGCCGAGTGAACCGACGCAGCCCCATGCGGATCGTCAGGTTCGCCCGTTCAACGTGCGAGGTGCAGGCCATCGTCAGATCGGGGTTGCCGCTAACCGGCTTGCGCTTCGTTTCTATTATCTGGGGCGGCGAGTACCGCCCGGCTTCTCCTACGGGGGCGAAGATTTTGATGAGCATCGAGAAATCGACATGGTGACGGCGAAGCCAGCCGGGGATGAGCTGCTTGTACGGTGCCCAGCCATCGGTCGTGATTTGGTAGCCGCACATTGCGGTAGCCATCGCCAGTTTGTTGATGAACTCGCGGCCATTGTCCGCGTCACGCTCGCCAAGGTGCCAAGCGAGGATTAGCTTCGTGCTGCGCTCCATGCCGACGAAGCAGTATTGATCGCCGTACTTTTTGGTCGGCAGGCTCAGCCGGCGGCGCGTCCTGTCTTTGCAGTAAACGAACGACCACAGCTCGTCACACTCCACATCGCCCACAACGACGTTGCGAATGTTCTTCAGCATGTAGCGGTGGCAGCGCTCGCCCACGGCGACAAGAAGCTTGAAGATCGTGTGTTCAGAAGCACCAGTCAGGCGGACGGTAGAACGGACGCTCATTCCCTCGACCATGCAGGCGACAATCTTCTCAGCCAGGTCCAGGTCGATTCGCATTCCGCCAAGCACTTCCGTCTTGGTCGTGAATGAAGCCCCGCAATCCTTGCAGCGAAACCGCTGTTCGCCTGTGCGGGTGAAGCCGTGGCGCTTGCGGGCGACGTGCAGACATTCCTCTTGCGCAATCATGAATCGGAAACTTCCCATTGCTGGGCGTCTCCGCTAGAATCAGAGTGTCGCTGCGATTCGGCGGAAACGCTGAGTTGTAGTTAGCCCCGTAGCCGTTACCAGCGACTACGGGGCGTTTTCATTCAGGCAATCAAACTTGGTTGTCTCGCCAGCGGGCCTTCCGTTACCAGCGTCTTGCCCGCCAACTCGCCCCTCCGGGCCTTCTTCGGCACTACCCATGACAACCAACCGGGCAGTGCCTTGTTCCTATTATCATTCGTGAGCCCTCCATGCTTGACGGCTAAGCATAGTGGCGTGTATGCTTACCTGTCAAGCATGGAGCGTGTACTTCGTTACAGAAAGGCGGGTATTGGCGTATGTCAACAGATTTTGGCTCAAGCGAAGCGGGTAAAAAGGGCGGCAAGGCGCGTGCTGAGAAGCTAAGCAAGGAGGAGCGAAGTGAGATTGCGAGACAGGGTGCAAAGGCCCGATGGAACGCACCGCCGATCACCTCTAACCAGTTATCTGTAGCCAAGTTACCGCCTCCTCCACCCCCTGCGTCGATCACCCCCGACAAGCAGCTTCCACTGTTCGTGGACAAGGAGAAGGAGATTGACGGCGTCGGCATGGGAGTGCTGTCCGATGGGACTGCATTTCTCACCGGGCGAGGGCTGGCTAGACTCTGTGACGTTTCCAATGCCCGCATCGTCGAAATGGGTCAGAACTGGAAGATCACATCGACAAACGCGATGACGGAGGGAGTGAAACGCATCCTCACCGAGAAGGGCTTGATGCCAAGCATGCCCTATATCGAAATCCACCAGCGGAGCGGCGTCTTCTACGCCTATCCTGATGCCGTCTGCTTGGCAGTGCTTGAGTACTACGCATTCGACCAACCAAACGATCACGCTAAGAAGAACTTCCGCCTACTCGCCGGCAAGGCGCTGCATGACTTCATTTACGCACAGGTTGGCTACGATCCGCGAAACCATGTACCGGAGCAATGGCGGCAGTTTCATGACCGCGTCTCGCTCACCTACAACTCTGTGCCGGCTGGCTACTTCTGCGTCTTTAAGGAGATTGCTGACATCATTGTTCACCTCGGACAAGCAGGACTAACAATCGACAGCAGCTTCGTGCCTGACATTTCTGTTGGGCAGCACTGGAGTAAGTTCTGGGTGAACGAGGAACTCGCCAAGAAGTACGGTGAGCGTATCAAGTTTGAGCACAACTATCCGCTGTACTTCCCGCAGTCGAAATCCAATCCGCAATTGCCGTGGTGCTACCCGGAGATGGCGCTTGGAGAGTTCAAACGATGGATTCGCGAGACATACATCAAGGGTGGGAGGTTTAAGCGGTATCTGGATGACCAAGTCGTGAAGAAGGCTCTGCCGCCTTCATTCGCACAGATAGCTGTTGCTGCTTACGACGAAGCCAACAGCCCCAAGAAGCTACCGGAGCTACCTGACGGGCTTTCGTATTAATGGAGCGAATCGCCTACAATGCCCGCATGGACGAGTACAAACCCCGCCGACCTTGGCTGAGCTTCGGCATTCGTGATTTGCTTTGGGCGATGGTGGTCGTGGCGATCTTCTTTGCGTGGATAAGAGAGCAAGAAATCGATGTTGCCACGCAAGGCGAGAACGAGTTTGAACTGCGAGGCTGTCAGAAACGCAACGAGATGCTTTCTCAAGCAATCAGCAGGGCAGGCTACACGGTCGATTATGATGACGTTGGGCCGTATCTACGTAAGTAGTGATGACCCTCCCAGCAACACTGTTAGGACACTACCGCAAGTCAGCCTTAATCCTCCACTGGTCCGCCAATCGCAACAGCCGAGCCGCAAGCCCAACTGCGGTCGCGTACTGCGGCGCAAGCTCGTCAATCGTGCGCCGTTGCTCGGCGTCCAGAGGTGGCGAAAAAGTCGCGCGGACGCTGCCCACGCGAGTGACTAGCTCAACGGTAGTTGTTGGGCTTTCCATGCTCGCCAGCATAGCCCTCTACACGCGGGGGAACGTCCGCCAGCGTACCAACTCACCAAAAGCCGCCGCGTAACATTCCTTCAGGCAAGGACACCCAAAGGAGGCGGGGCGATGAGTACGCGGAAAGAGGTTGTAGAAGCTGTTCGTGGTCGGGCATTCACCGCTCTGGCGTCGCTCGCGGTGCCAGAAGACGCTACGGCACACGAACAGGCTGAAGGGCTAGTGCGCAAGGCTCTGGAAGTCCTGAGCGAGCATTGCGGCAGCGAAGCGGCACTCAACGAACTACAGGCCATCGTCGACAAGTGCAGGCCGCCGCGAATGACTAAGATGGTGGCATGGACGAAGAACAGTTAGCCAAGATTGAATCCGCAATGGCGGAGTGCCTGGAGCTTTGCCGAGCAACGGACCGGCCATTCATGCGGCTCACGGCGTTCCTCGACAAGCTAAAGGCCGATACCACCTGGACCGATGCGGAGCGGATCGAGCTGCAGACGCGCGTCATTCGCGTGCTGGTTTACCGGATGCAAGGCGGCGCGGACGGTGCGAAGTAGCAACACATAATGCAGCACTACCCTTCTTGGGGGTAGTGGTCAATTATGTGTTGCTGTTATTCGCGACGTGTGATTAAGCTGCCGTTGCTGCTCCGCACTTCAACCCAATCGTCTCCCAAGATCACTTGATTTCCCTCGTCTTCGGCTGCCTCGATTACTATTTCTAATTGCCACCTTAGGGAATCGTTGCTGCGCCACCACCCGACCAGCAGCCCGACCACCACCATAGCCCAAAGCAAGTCGCGGATGCCGAAGTTTAGCCAACGTCGGCGGGGTGTGTTCTCGTCCATGCGGGCATTGTCCTGGAATTACTGAATTCGGCGCAGCCCCTTTTCAGTTATGCACATCACCGCAGCGATTGGTGGGTCTTTCAAAACGCCTTCCCACTCATGGGGCGAGGCCTCGCTGCCGTTTACTTCCAGGCGAATCTCCGCCGCCGCCAGCATTGCCGTGCAGGCCGCCAAGTACCTCTCGTCAGATGGAAAGAGGCGTCGAATGACGGTGACCGGCATATCGCTGCATTGGAGCTGATCGAGCGTTTCCAATTCTGGGGCCATGCGGGCATTGTAGGCGGGGAAGGTGATTAAGCGGGTGGCCCAGGTTGCTGTGCAACCTGGGCCTGCGAGAGGCAATTGAACTTTCGTTCCGCCTGCTCCCATAATACTAGCGATTCGCGGCAGGCTCCCGCCCGCCGCGAATCGATGTAAGTCTCTTTCACCACCCCCGTGAGCCAGCGCCACTTACGTCACACCTTGAACACCCCGCTCACCCGCCAGCCGTTGAACAACACCCGGGGTTTTTCACCACCCACCCCATCCCCAGGGGCCCCCAACTCGGTGAAAAACGCATCGACTTTTTCAACACCCACCAGCCCTCTGGCTGACTGGCCGAATTGACGTAAGTCACTCCTCACCGGCAAACCATCAGCGCAACTTACGTCCATCTCCCCCTTGCGGTTGAATTCCTGCAGATCAACCCGCCTACGCGCAAGGACAGCCCACCCACACCCTATCCCTTCGCGACTAGTTAGTCAATAGTTTTTAAACAAACCAGAGACAGCAAGCACGCAGTCGCGGAGCCACAACGGGTCCTAACCAAGCCAACCTCCGACCCAAGCAATAGCGTTCAACCCAGGGGCGGGTAGTGGGTCATTAAGTGTTGCTGGAGCGTTGATCACTCTTCCAATTCTCGGACTCCACGAGTTTCTGTCCATCTCACGTCTGGGCCATTCCAGAACTCGATGGTCACTGCCTCCACACGTCGCGCCATGAGCCCAGTCTCCCTTATTTCCCGCCATTCGGGAGCCATTCCGCCACGGCCCAGGCGTTCGTGGATCAGCGCAATCACAAGCCCCATCACGACCATCGCCCAAAGCAAATCACGGATACCGAAGCTCAACCAACGTCGGCGGGGTTTGTTCTCGTCCATGCGGGGATTGTAGGCGGGGAAGCAACGGCGGAGGGAGTCGAACCCTCATCCATCCCTTCGGAATCGGACAAAGGGAACATCCTACTCTCTTCACTCTCTGCTTCCAGACCGCTCCACTAAGCGTCCTTCCCCTCGCGACGTGCTGCCTGGTCGAGCTTGTCGCGGATCCATTGGCTGAGCGAGAGGCCGCTGCGCTCGGCGCACTTCTGATAGTCGACTCGCTCTGTCTCGGTCAGGCGGAGGTCAACGCGCTCCGTCAGCTGCGGATCGTCATCGTGCAAGCGGTCGGCATGACCATCAATGGGTGGGTTCATGCTTCCATTCTATCGCTGCCTCCGCAACGACGGAATCAGAAGGCTTGCAGTCGGCGTGAGACGGTTCCTGCCTTTCGATCGAGCGAAGATCCGTTTCCGACATCAAAAAGATGCGAGACGGGGCAGAGCACGCCCTTGCATAATTCGCACTACATCGGCGCGTAAACGTGGGCCCGTAGCGGCAGCACGCGACTGAGATCCGGCCGCCGTGTTGCGTCCACGGCGGCTTACAGAAACGGCACTCGAGGCGAACCTAGGGTGCGGACGTGGTTTCGCCGCAATCGCGCGTCGCCAGGTCGCGGTAGACCTGCAGGTTGATGGTTTTCGAGATGAATACCACTGAACCATCCGCCATGGCAAACTGCAGTCCAGCGGGATGCTGGCTGCGGAACGAATAGACGTTCGGCCAGTTTCCCGGAGTCACGTCGATACCCGGAGGCGAACCTTTTGGCACTGCGGTGTTTGGCGGGATGGCACAGGTGCCGGTCGCGGTATTGGAGTAAGGCCAGGCACAATGGATATTCCTGGAAGGGACATCCTCACCGATCAGGAACGTGTTGCTGGTACCATCCTTGATCGAAGCAAAGGTCATCTTCTTATTGTAGTCGGAGCGAAAGAAGACGCCGTCACCGTCATCGAGTCCGTTATTGCTAGGCGAGCCGGTCGCCTGGTAAGGCCAGTTACCCCACGCCCAATTGGAGCCGGAAACCCCCTTGTAGTTCGTTTGGCCAACCGGCGTGCCACCAGGAAAGTTGGCGCAGTCGGTACGCGCAGTACTTGACTCCGGATCACTGGGACAGAGGAAGGCCTTCACGGTTACGCCAACATACGGCAGGCTGTTGCTGAGCGCCTCGTTCTGACCGATGCGAGCCATCTCGTAGAGATTGTTCTGCTCGATGTAGGGGAGCGTGCGAGCAATCCAACTCCACTGCCGCAGACCGGCGGCATAACAGCAACCAGAATTGGCAACCGGATCGCCGTTGAAGGGCATCCGGTTCATCGTGTCGTGGTGGTTATGCACGCCGATGGCCAGCTGCTTCAAATTGTTCTGACACGACGACCGCCGTGCCGCTTCGCGCGCCGCTTGTACAGCCGGCAGCAGGAGCGCGACCAACACGCCAATAATGGCGATCACTACCAATAGCTCGACGAGGGTAAACCCTCGTCGAACGCCTGCTCGAACGGAACCCATAGGACATCCCCTACGAAAGAAATGGAGATAAGAAAAGCGTTTGCCTGTATCTCTCGACGGACCGAATGAATTAGTTGGTCAGTTTGAGGTCGTATGCGCCGGGGGTGACGCTTGAAGCCACTTCGACCGTGAGATCGGTAGCCGAAGGATCGGAGTATTTCTTGGGCACCACAGATTTGGGCACCGAGTAAGGGTCGTTCGGGTTCGACGGGACCGAGGACCGCACTACCACCTTGTACTTTCCTACCGGTGCTCCTGCTTGATCACCCGTCGCGAGCGTGTAACTGCCATCCGTGCCGATCGAACCAACAGCTTCCGGCTGCCCGTTTGCTTCGGGGACAAAGGTGACGGAACCGGCCGTGAGAGGTTGACCGTTGTGCAGCACTTTGCCGCTCACCGGAACCACGGCAGGTGCGTCAGGTCCACAGCCAAGGCAGACAGCGAAAAAACAAACCGAAAGTAAGGTGATCGCCCTTTCGGCCGGGACCTTAGAAGGCGGAAGCCGCCGTTCAGGACTTCAGCTTCGAAGCGATCCTGGCCACGTGCCGCCCCTGCGCGCGGGCGATGGCCAGCTCATTGGCCGTTGGCTGGCGCTCGCCACGTGGCCCGGCGATGGTCGAAGCTCCATAGGGAGTGCCGCCGCTGACTTCATCGAGCACCGTCAGGCCCGGCTCACTGTAGGGCACCCCAGCGATGACCATTCCGTGGTGGTAGAAGAACGTCGCCATCGTCAGCAGGGTCGTCTCTTGTCCGCCGTGCTGGCTGGCGGTTGACGTGAAGGCGCTGCCTACTTTGCCGATCAGCGCGCCCGACGACCAAAGGCCGCCGGTTGCATCAAGAAACGCACGCATTTGCGCGGCCGCAGCGCCGTAGCGCGTCGGCGTGCCGAGGATGATGGCGTCGGCCTCTGCGAGCCGCTTTGGATCGGCCAGTGGCACATCGGCGAACGCTTTCTGGGCCTCGACCGCACCCATCTTGCCGAGGATTTCTGCCGAAAGTGTTTCGGCGACTCGCAGCAGCTCGACTTCCGTGTCCGGAATCTCCCGCGCTCCGTCCACAACTGCCTGCGCCAACTGATAAACATGCCCGTAGGTGCTGTAGAAGATCACGTGAACTTTCGTAGCCATCGTTGCGACCTCGGCGATAAGAGCGGCGGAAGAAATGATTGGGCACCAACCGTTGTTCTAAAGGGGCCGCTTAGCGTTGACAACGACAGATGCGAGACGCCCTGGTTCGTTTACTCGTCTTCCTCGCTCTCGTTCGTCGAGTTCCAGTGTTCCGGACCGAACTTCGCCGCATAGATGTCGACGAGTGACCGGGGGCGAATTTCGTACGCGTCGCTGCCGAAGTTCCACTCGGCCAGTGGCCGCAGCAGATCGCGGTCGATGCATCGGACGAGCTCCGCCAGCTCGAGGTGAACGGCTGATAGGGCAATGACAAACGGTATCCAGCGACCGGAGAATCCGCTGCCAGTCGATGAGGCCTGAATAATCTCGGGGGGCACTTCCAAAGCCTTCCAGATTTCCAGGTCGACATCGCGCTTCCACTCGAAGATTTGCGTTGCGCCACCGGTGTCCTGCGGCGGTGTGTAGTCGACGAGGCGCCGGCCATCGCGGTCGTAGACACTCGGCAGCGTCATGGCACCGCCCGTCTGCCGCATCTCGGCCAGTTCGCGGGCGATATCTCGCCAGCTGACGTCGGTGCCGTCAGGCAGCGTGACCTTCTGATCGGGCGGATACCAGATGATGTCGCCAACACCTTATATTGGACCCCTGAGGGAAATCGGCCATGACCAAACCAATCGCCTACAGCTACGTTCGTTTCTCCAGCAAAAAGCAAGAACAAGGTGACTCAGTTCGTCGCCAAGTCGCCGCCACGGAAAAGTTCTGCGAACGGCACGGCCTGCAACTGGACCGAACCCTGAAGCATGACCTTGGGAAGTCTGCCTACCATGCGAAGCACCTAGAGGAAGGTGGCTCTTTGGCCGTCTTCCTGTCGATGGTCGAAAGCGGACGAGTGAAGCCCGGCTCTTGGCTCGTGCTGGAATCGCTGGACCGACTGTCACGTCAGAAGCCAAAGGTGGCACTGCGGCTGCTGCTGTCGATTGTGGAGCAGGGTGTCACCCTCGCCACGACTGACCCAGAACGAATCTACACGGACGAGTCCACCAATGACATTTTGCCGTTGATGGAAATTCTGATGATTGCCAGTCGGGCGAACGAGGAAAGCGAACGGAAGTCTTCACGAGTTAAAGAAGCCCGGAAGAACTCGGTGAACGTCGCCAAGGCCACTGGAAAGATCATCACGTCTCGGTGCCCGGCGTGGCTCGAAGTTGTGAATGGCAAGTTCGTCATCAACGAAGAACGGAAGACGGTCATTGAACAGATTTTCGCAATGGCCAAGACGATGGGCAGCCGGGCCATTGCCAAGGAATTGAACCGTCAAAGGGTTCCCACTTGGGGCGGTGCTGTGGCGTGGGGCTGGGCCTACGTCCAATTGATCCTGGCAGACGGCCGGGTGTGCGGCCACCATATCTGTTCCAAGACCAAGCAAGTGCTGGTGCCCAACTACTACCCACGAATTATCTCGGACGAACTCTTTGACGAACAAAAGTGCCTGCGAAACAAACGGAAGAAGTTCTCCGGTCCAATCGGGAAGTGTGTGACCAATCTGTTCCAAGGGCTGATGTTTGACAAGGAAACCGGCTCGTCCCTCGTGACGGTTCGCAAGGCCAAGGACAAGCCAACTCGGCTGATTCCATCGGCCTACGAAACCGGGTCCACTCCGAACGCCAAAAGCTTCCAGTATGACACCTTTGAAGAAGCATTCCTGAACTACATCATGCGGCTGAAAGTGGCTGACATGATGCCAAACAAACAGAAGCAAGTTGACCGGCTGCCGTCACTCATTGCTGAACTTGCTGATGCTGAAGCCCAAATTTCTGATCTCACCAAGGCACTGACCAACCGCAAGAAGCCAATGGCTGCTGTGCTGGATGCTATCGAGCAACTAGAGGCCACCAAAGCAGCACTGACGAGTGAAATAGAGGCCGAGAAGGACAAGACCAGAAGTTCGGCCGGTGACACTCTGGAGACTTGCAAGACGGTTGTGGAACTGCTGAAGACGGCCAAGGGTGAAGACCTTGTCACGGCCCGGCTGAAGATTAGGGCTGCCGTGCGAAGGTTGGTGAAGAAGATTGATTGCCAGATTGAAGCCCAAGGCTGGACCTACATCTTGGAAGCCAAAATCCACTTCCACAGTGGGGTGCTGGGTTCGCTCACAATCAAGACCGTGCGGGGCAAGCTGGAATCAGTGAAGTCAGGACTCAAGCCGGCGTTTGATCCAAGTTGGTTGTCCAAGGCTGACTATGCGAAGGCCAAGCAGCGGTCTTAGATCGATCTGACAGCCACATGAACCCGGTCAATTGGCCGGGTTTTTTCGTTTGCGGCCATAGATACCTCCACACACTTATTGGAGGTTCTGATGGCTCTTGTTGTTTCTAATGCTGGCGAACTGCTGCTTCTCGAATGGCTGCTTAAATCGACTAGCACCCCGGAAAATTTGACATTGAAGTTGTATTCAAACAACTACACTCCGCTTGCCACTTCTACGGCCGCTAATTTCACGGAATGTACTTTCACCGACTATGCCGCTAAGACGCTCAGCCGGGCTTCCTGGACCGCTCCAGCGACCAATGGCAGTGGCAAAGGCGAAACCACCTACGCTGAACAAGAGTGGACGGCAGGTTCATCACAGACCATCTATGGCTACTACGTGGTTGGTGCCACTAGTGGAACTTTGATCTGGGCACAACTATTCCCAACTCCACGAACTCCGGCCAGTGGTGACACGGTGGTTGTCACGCCTAAATTCACCCTGAATTCCGAGAACTAAGGCGGGTGATGTTCTTAAAAGACGTTGATGACTCGTTTGTAAAAATCAATCATGGTGCCGGTGGAATCGGTGACGCTTTGCTAGGTCTTTGCGTCACTGCTGGTCTAAAAGCGGAAGGCAAAAAAATTGCCTACGCTGTCTCGCCCTACTCGATTCCATTCATCAGGCTGTTCACCGGCTATGACGTGTTGTGTGAACACATCCACGACCGCTGTGAAGCTGGCTTCTGGCCTTCTGATGACCTTCAAATAAATGATGGCTATCACGGTGAATGCAAATCGAAGGCTGCGGTGAATTCCCGGTTTGAACGTTATGCCTACAACGTTGGTTATCGAGGGAAGCCAGTTCTGCCGAGACTTCGCAAGCCACTTCCTGCAAGTCGCTTTCCCGGCCATGTTGTTCTCTGTCCCTATTCAAGCTGGATGAATCGTCAGTGGTCCATCAACAGTTGGGTGACTCTCGAAAGACTGCTTCTGGAAGCTGGCTACAAGGTGGTGATCCTCGGAACTCAAGCCAGTGACTTGTTCAGGTCGCCACAAGTCGTGAATGAAACACCAGCGAACGTGACTGCGGTGCTGAACGAAGCAGACATGGTTATTGGCACTGACTCGGGAATGGCCCACCTTGCCGGCATCCTCGGAAGGCCCACCATCGTCCTTTGCGGCCAGACGACTGTTCCGGCTGTTTTCGGTGCCTACCCAAATGTGATTGGAATCAACGGCAAACTGGACTGTGGCGGCTGCTGGTGGCAGAAGCCCTATCACTCTGAACGGTGTGATCCTTGCTGTCCCAACTTGCAATCCATCGCACCGGCTGACGTGCTCAAAGAAGTGGACAATCAACTGCTGGTGAAGTATTCGGACCACAAAGCCTGTATCGGGCCTGAGAAGTTGCCAGTGCTTCGTGATTGTGTAATGGAGACAAAGTCACTTCATGGTGACTTGGCGGAGTTCGGTGTCTGGAAGGGTGGCACTGCTCGGCTAATCCGCCACTTTGACAACAAGTCGCCACTCCATTTGTTCGATACTTTTGAAGGAATTCCTGAGACAGACACGTTCGAAGGTGGCCATGTGCAAGGTGACTTCGATGATACCAGCTTGGCTGAAGTTCAAGCCCTCGTGCCTGATGCTCGGTTCTATGTCGGCAAGTTTCCTCTGGAAGTGGAAGTGCCCGATGTTCAGTACAAGTTCGCCCACGTTGACTTTGACACTTATCAAAGCACTTTGGCTGCCTGTACCTATCTAAAAGACAGAATGGTCCCCGGTGGAATCATCGTCTTCGATGATTATGGGTGGGGGGCGTGCCGTGGTGTTGCGTCGGCCATCGCTGAAGTCTTTCCCGGTCGTCACCTTGACCGGCCAACCATAAATCAGGCCGTTCTTCGTACATAAGACATGCCTGTAATTCATGCCGGACAAGTATATGACTGGGAAGGGAATCTCCTTGGGGAACAGCCTGAGGAGCACTACGTCTCGGCTTTGTCTGGCTCCGGTGGCTCCGGCACTGGCGAACCACCCCCTACAGAGTGTGTCTTCTATTGCGACGATTCGCCTTGCGGCTGCGGTGATGCTCCTGAATGTGATTCAGACAACGTTGCCACTCGTGAATTTGTTCAATACGAAATTACACAGAACGGTGACGACGGCAGCTACAGTGCCTTGTTCTTCAATCAGTTCAATAATGAAGTGGCCGAATTCGGTCACTACCAAGTCTCTGAGTCCGGCACGATAGTGGACAAGGGAAGCTGGTTCACTTACCGTGGCCTTGCCCTCAATCCCACTATGCGCATTCGCAAAGCCCAGCTTCGGTTCACTGCTTGGAACGATGGTGGAACGCCAGACCTATACCAAGAAGTGGACGATACTGAAGTCACGATCTCTGGCCACTGCTCCGCTGGTGTCGCTCGAATCCCTGAGTTTTTCGACCAGCCATCCACGACGATTGACCAAGGTGGTGGTCTCGATACTTACTGGCCACGAACGGCCACACAAATTGGATGGCACCGCCCAGCGGTTACAAGTGAAGACGAGTTCACTACGCCAAACATTGCTTGCATTCTCCAAGAACTGATTCACCGGGCTGACTGGGAATCCGGTGATGACATCACACTGTTCATCGATGCCTGCACCGAACGGCCGAATGGATTTGAGACCAAAGAACTTCACCAAGTCTATGACTACTTCAGTGATCCTGACAAAGCAGCCAAATTAGAAATTTGGTACACGTTCGTTTTCAGGGAAGAGATGAGTGGCGGTGTCGTCTGCGGTGGCAGTGCTGACGTTCAACTTCGGATGGCACCACCAGTCAGTGGTGGCGTTGTCGTCAGTGGCAGCGGTGGCACTGACTATGAAGAGGTCATGGACGGTGGCGTGGTGGTCGGTGGCAATGCCAACGTCTCTGTCACACAAACTGGCAACATGAGCGGTGGCGTGGTTGTCGGTGGCGATGCTTCAGTCATCCAAGTGACTGGACCTTTGCTTTATAGGGTCAAAGTGACAGTCCCAGCCGGCAAGGTCAGCACTCCGCTTTATCACTTCCACCTTGGCTTCCATCTCGAACTTGGCGAACACATGAATGTTCCTCACTTCCGGGTCACTGACATGGATGACGTTGAAATCTTCCCTGAGGTTCGATTCTTCGAAGCTGGTGACAGCGTGGTTCTGTTTTTTAGGGGCCATGTGCTGCCGGACCAAGACAACGAGTGGTGGGTCTACTACGGGCGGGAGGAAGTCTAATGGCCGGTTGCGGAAGTTGTAATGTAATCAGGCTGCCGGCATCCGGTGGCGTCGTCGTCGGTGGTTCGGCCACAGTCACTGACTCCATTGTCGGTGGTGGCGTCGTCTGCGGTGGCTCGGCCCTCGTGGAAATTCGACAAGACCCGTATGACGGCCTGGAAGCTGTTTGGCCCTTAGACGAGGTTGGCAGCGGTGTAGAGGGTGAATACAAGGACCGTTCACGTCACCAGCTTCATGGCACTGGTGGCCTTCAAGTGCCGGAGCGAATCGAAGGTGTGTACTGCCTCGGTGCCCAGCAGTTCACGGAAGGTGAAGACGGTTCGGGAAGCTATATCACTTTGCCTGCTGATGATCTGCCAACGGACCATGAATTCTCAGTTTCGTGCTGGATTCGATGTGATCTCCAGTATTCACCACGAACGTTCTATTCACGAGGCTTCGAAGACGAGGCTGGAAACCAGTGGCAGTTCTCACTTGGCTATGGCTGGATAAATCATGTGGTGGCAGCCATTCAAGTCATCAACAGTGACGGCGAACTGGTGACCTATGAAGCCTTCTCTAACACTACTTTGGAACTTGAACGCAACTACCACGTAGCAGCTACATGGCAGCCCGGTGTGGGCCTTCGCTGCTTCGTGAACGGTGTGGCGGGTGACCTTTATGAAGTGCCAGAAACGGCCACAGCGGAAAGCACGAACGGTGGATATTTCGGCCGGTGGAACATGGCGTCTTATCCAACTGGCATGCTTCAGGAAGTCCGGCTACACCCTTGTGTCCGCTCGGCTGATTGGCTGCTGGCCGAATATCACAACTTCTGTGACTCCAGCTTCTATTCAGTTAGCACCGAAGAAGCAGCACCTTAACGAGGCTTCACCCGGCGTCCACAATTGCAGCCCTTCCGCTTGGGTAGGGCCTGAACGGTGGCCGGCTGCTGCTGACACTCCCTTTGTTCAAGCTCGTCAACAGTTGGTGGTTGCTGGCACATGGCACAAAGCCATTTGCCGTCTTTTTGAACGTAGTCACAAATCATCCGCATGTCCTTTTTCTAGCTCCATTGAATGCGTCCAGAATGTAGCGTTCACCCGCTGAAGACACGTCATCCAGAATTTTCATTTTCGGCCACGCTGCCTTTAGCTGGGCCTTCGCTGCTGCAAGCTCGGCGGCATAACTGGACACGACGATGCTTCCCGAATTATCTAAGCAAAACAGAAGCAAGTCTGGGCCGTCATCGCCACCAAGTGCGTCTGGATTCGTTCGGATTTGCTCGAAGAAGCTGGTGATGTTCCCAGAATTGACCCTCGGTGTCTGGGCACCAAGGAACATGGTGTCAATGACTGGCCTGTCAGTGTCCAGTGGGAAGACCGATGTGGCAGGCTTCAGGGTTGCTGCTGACCCTTGCGGACCCATCAGGCCCATTCGGACTTGGCTTCGTTCGATGCCGTCAATAAACGTTTCCCACACTGTCTTGTCCGCTTCGTAGGTTGTGGGCGAAGGTGTGTAGACCGGCGATGATTCGTCATATATGGCGATAATCATCATGGTGCGATAACAGCAGCACGGTTCACATGGGTTGTATCTCTTCCAAGGCATTAGGTGCCACCCGTCTCTTCTTCTTCTTCTGGGCAGTCCACAGCGGTCACCCACCAGAAGCCACCAGCACCGAAGGTAATTTGCAACCACAGCGGTTCTTCGGCGTCGTCTTCGGTCTCGATAGTTGAGAACGGGTTGTGGACCGTCAATGTCTCGCCTTCTTCGAACGTAGGTGACTCGCCAGTGACCTTCTGCAAAGTGACGGTGCCAGAACCTGGCGTTCCGCTCGTGCGGCCACTGATCGATTCGCCCACGGCCAGCGTGGCCATGTGAACTCCTGGCGAGTAGCTGAACTGGTAGAAATCTTTTTCTGGTGCCGGTTCAAGCCAAACGATTGAATCTTCCAAGACCCACTTGGACTTGAACCGGGCCTCTTGTGCATAGCCCGTTTCATCGCTGTAGGTGCCTTCGCCCCAGTCTTCATCTTCTTCCCACTCGCCATCGTCGTTCAGCTTCACTGCGGTCCAACTGTATTTGCCGTCAGTGCCGTTGTGTGTGATCTTGGCCCAGCGTCCATCCGGTGACAGTCTCGGTGGTCTCCGCTGTCGGCCTGGATGGTTCTTCGGCCGGCGTTCCTCGGCAATGGTGCTTTGAACTAGTCGCCTAGCACCTTCCTCGTTAAAGCCTACAAGTCTGTCTGCCATCGGCCCCCTAATTAGAAGTTAAAGATGCCGAACGGAAGTTTCGGGTACACATGCCAGTCCTTGAACTTCGGCTGACCACCTTCTGGTAGCTGCTTTCCAGTGCCGTCCAGCAAAGCTGCTTCAGTAATCTTTTGGCCCTGAACTAAGATGTGTTTCAGTTTGCCTTCCACCTTCTCCCTGAAACCGTGGTCCAAAAGCTTCTTCTGGAAGCCACGAGAATTGAAGTGGAAGGTGTATGTCGTCTTGCTGTAAACGCCACCAGCCACGTTCTTGTGTTCTTCTTCGGTGCTGGCAATGTTGGCCACTTTCACCTTGCCCGCTGGTGCTCCCTTGAACGTGGTTGCACTGACAGCGTCCGCATAAGCCAAGGCCAAGGCCGGATTGAAGCTGGCCTCGTTGCGAGTGATCGTCAGCACTAGTCGTGACTGATCGATCTGAACCGGTTCTGAATAGGGTTCACCGGCACTGTTCAGAATGGGTTTGCCGTTGATGTCATATTCAACGTTCTCCTGAAACTGGGCCAAACTCCAAGACACCTTTGGCCGTTCGTTCAGGGGATTCTCTTCTTCCTCCGGCGTGCCATAGTTCGCTGTGACGATCCAGTCCAGACCGTCTTCACTGGAGGATTCAGCCGAGTAGTTCAGGAGTACCATGTCCCCGATGAATTCGGGCATATCGTCGCCAACATCGTCAATGGCGGCTTGGCCGAACTCTTCAGGGTCATCTAGGGTGACTCGCCAAACGACTGTCTGGCTCTCTTTTTCGTCGGCCACCACGAATGAATAGTTGCGGCCTCCAGCAAGTAGTTTATGGCTCATGCCCTATCTAGTGCTTTAGAACGTAAGAATGGCCGGCTGAGCGTTTGCAGCAATTTTGTCCAGCTTCTTATCCTGCTTCTTCGCCACTTCCAAATGCTCTTTGGCATCCTTCGCAATGTTCTTCATTGGATCATTGCTGCCGAAGCGGTGACGAATGATGCTGTCCCGTGCTTCCTTGCTGCCGAGTTCGGCGGCTGAAGCCAGTTCAACCTTCTTCGGTTCGATCTCGCCAGTCTTTTTGATCTCATCAGACAGCGTCTTCACCTTGTCCGTTGCGTTGGTTATGCCCTTGGTTGCGGCCGGTGGCAGAAGCTGCTTCTTGCGAAGGTCGCTGAACTCAACAAACTCATCCAGCTTCTGAGTGCCAATCCGCTTCAGGTCGTCCTGTAGTGCCTTCTCAAAGGCCCCTAGTTCACGCTGCGGAATGTTCGGCAGTGACTTGAGTGTGGAGACAGCACCTTCCGTCAGCGGCGTCCAAAGGTCAGTGAAGTCCACTTGGCCCTTGATTAGCTTCGGAAGGTTCTTCAGCACCTTGACGATGTTTTGGCTCAGATTGATGAATATGGTCGTGGCGAAGTCAAACATGGTGAAGAGAACGTCACGCCAGTTGTCTGCAAGCCACATCAGCACCGTAGGAATGCGAACGGTGAAGTGGTGGTGAACTTCGTTCCCGAATTTCACGAGGCCCAACAAAGCACCCTTGAAGGCCACCTCCACAACCGTCTTCCAGTTCCGAATTCCAAACTCCAGCATGATTAGGGAGTCCAAGACAAAGTCCCGCATTTGCTCCCAACTCGGCATCCAGCTTCCACTGAACAAGTTGCTGACTTGATTGGCCACCCAAACAATCGATTCCCACAGCACCGTGAACCGGGCCACAATCACGTTCACCACTTGAATGGCAACCGGCTTGATGAATTCAAAGGCTTCCTTTGTCTGCTTCAGGAATGTCCGAATCATGGGCATCACGTTTTCAATCATCCCTGACACACCGGTCATGGCCCCCTTCAAGTCGAAGGTGTCAATGATCGCTGCTCCAATCTCGGTCAAAGCAGTCTTGAAATTGTCCTGGAGGGTGGACCAAATGCCGGACACCGATTGCGATTGTGCGGCCATCAGTCCTGAGAACTTGCCACCTTCACCAGTCAGACTGTTGATGGCCTTCTCAACTTCTGGGAAGCCCACCTTGCCTTCTTCCACAAGCTTCTTCACTTGGCTTTCATTCACACCGAACTGTTTCGCCAGTTCAGCCATCAGCGGAATGCCTCGTGACGTGAACTGATTCAAGTCTTGCGTATAGAGTCGGCCTTGCACTCGTGTGGTGCCGTATAGGTAGGCAATGTCCTGAAGTGGAATGGCAAGGCCAGCACTGAGGTCACCAAGCTTGTTCATGGTTGGGACCAAGTCTTTGCCTGCAACACCAAAGGCCAGAAGCTGCTTGCCGGCGTTCGCAAGTTCTGGGAACTCAAATGGTGTCTGTGCGGCAAACTTCCGCATGTCGCCAAGGACTTTGTCAGCTTCTGCGGCGGACCCTAACATCACTTTGAAACTGATGGCCGTTTGCTCGGCATCTGCCGCAAGCTTCAATGGGCCACCAGCAACATTGGCAATGCCGCTGATAATTCCCTTGACGGCCATAGCGGCAAGGCCAACTTGTGAGAAGAAGGCCAGCACACCCATTCCGCCACCACCACCGCTGCCACCCTTGGACTTGAATCGGTCAAGCTCGTCTGAAACACTGCGGATGGACTTGGTAGCACCACCCGTGTTCACGCTCATCCCGATTTTCAACATTCCGATTGTGGCCACTGTCCTCCTATTTCCGCCGTTGTGCCGCTGCTGCTGCTTTCAGCACTGACATTTGTTCCGCTGCTGACTGCTTCTTCGCTGTCTTATGCCTTGGGTAGAAGTCAGTGACCTTGCACTTGTTCCCGGCTGCCCGTGCTACGGTGTGGGCCACCAAGGCACTTCCAAGCCACGGATCGTACAAAGGTTCAATCTGTTCTCTAGCCAGCCACAAACTAAGTTCAGCACTGCTGATGGTGTTCAGCAGTTCTTCCAGCGTCCTGCCCATGTGAATCGCAAGCCTCATGCAAAACAGTTCAAATGGGCAGGCTTCTAGTTTTTTGCGAGTTCGTCCACATCGTCTTTGCCCATTGCGTTGTGTTTCAGGGCGATGTCAAACAGACGATGCAATGCCTTCACACTCTTCTTTTGCAGTTCGCCGATGTCCTTCGGATAATCGAACAGCAAAGTGCCTGACGTGTCGCAAAGGGTGGCACAGACAACACGGGCCAAAGCTGGACCGTCAGTCTTGGTGTCCTTTGACAAGTCCTTCTCAAGCTGAAGACGTTCAGCACCGCTAAGGCTTTTGATGTAAACGGTGCAATCCCATTCCGGGACTTCTACGGGATACACGGGCAAGTCCTGTGCATCCATGATGCGTTGTTTAAGATTCATTTGGTTCCTTTTTATGCCGCTCCGGCGTAGGTAATGAGTGTGGTCAGCTTCACTTCCACGTCAGCACTCTTATTGCTGTTCACTTCCATGCCGTTCTGTTCATAGCTGGTGACAAAGCCCTGGAATGTTGCGGTGTTGCCATCCGCATCTTCCACTTCCCAGAAAAGAATTGCAGCATTCGTGGAACTATCACGAATGAGTTCGTGTTGTGTGTTGTCTGTCAAAAGGTACAGATTGAAGGTCAGGCTGCCTGGATCAGGCAGACGGCTAGGCCGAGTTTCCTTCAAAATCGAATCGAGTGAATAGGAGTCAACCGCTTCCTGTTCAGTCGGGCCTAAGTCGATGCTGTTGACCTTTGCGACCGCTGCCACAGTGGACGTGGTGCCCACTTTTAGAATTGTTCCTTCACCGGGAATAACTGCCATGTTTGATACCTCACATAAGGGTGGTGTGAGGTATCTATCCAGTGGCTTCGCAAAAATTAGTTAGGTGTTGGGACGGTCTCGGCGTACTTGATTCGCCAGTCCTGTGTTCTGCGATAAAGCCAAGTATCTGAGGCGTCTGTTGGGGCCTCGTGCATGTCGCCATCATTCAGCAGTGTGATAAACGCCACCGAAGTTCCTTCCATGTCGCCCCTGAAGCCATGAAGGGCTTGTCTGACTGCTTCTGCCAATTCCAAGGCTGTGTTCAGTGAACCCTTAGACCAGCAGTCAATCTGGACCCTGGCGTAGCACATGCCGGCGGCTTCCGTCAGTGTGTGATCGTGGCTCGTGCTGATCCTTTGGAATGTCAGCACCGGGAAGGTGTTCTGGCCTTGCGGCAAGTGGTGCGGATAAATCCGGTCGCCAACTAGGTCAGTGATCGCAGTGACCGAGAACAGATAGTCATTTAGGGATGAGTCCATGCCCTATGTAGCTACTTCGTTTGTTCTTTCACGATCTCCCAAAGCCTCTTGATGGCGTCTGCCTTGGCCTCGTCACCTTGCTCGTCATAGGCTTTCCGTAAGTAGCCCTTTGGCGGCATTTTGCTGGTGCCATATTCCTGGGCTGCCCCATACCACGTATCGCCTTTGAAGTCACCTTCGCCGATTTGAACGTCGATGCCGATGAACTTCGTACTTCGCTTGGCTGCCCTGACTTTGATGGACTGGGCCAAGGCCCCGGTGTCCTTTGGGGCTGCTTCAGAAGCTGCCTTAGCAACTGGCTTCATGGCTGGACGCATGGCCTTCCTAAGGGCCTTCTTCTGGATCGACACCGGAAGCTGCTTCAGAACTTTGTTCACCTCGTCAACATCGACCTTCACATCAGCCATAGGTTCCTTAGTTGGTTTCCTTGGCCAAGACGATCAGTTCAATGTTCCGTTCTTCCACGTTGTTCACGTCCAAGATTTCGAAGGTTCGTCCGTTGAACAGAAGACGATCCTTCACACCCAAGGTGGCGAAGTAGCGGAATCGGAACTCGAATTCAGCTTCAGCGTGAATTTGCTTGGCCCGTTCCACTTCTCGGCCATACAGCTTCTTCATGCCGCCCCAGATCGTGGCCACGGTGGCGAACGTGGTCACCGTATCGAGGCCATTCCGGGTGCTGGTGCCTTGCTGGTGGCTTATGCGGTGTCGCAACTTCCCACTAAACATAGGGCCTCCACTGAATCTGCTTCAGCAGCCGCTGAACACCAAGTTCCACTTGCTTGGTCGCTGTGGTGACTTCGCCTTCACGAAGCTCGTTCCACGTTCCGCAAAGCATCAGAATGGCCCGTCTGACTTGCGGTGGCGGTGTCGCATTCCCTGAGACGTACCGCACAATTACGGCGTCTGATCTCTGGAAAGTGTCCGGCCAAGTCGTTTCCGCCGTCGGTTCGATCCAGCCCGGCTGAGAATGTGGAGCATAGGAGACAAAGCCAGTGAAGTTCTCCACCAACACGTTGTCTGAATCGTAATACTTCACACTCGTCACACTCTGAAGTGGCGGGAATGGAAGTTCGATCTGGTGACAAGGAAAGCAGCAAAGAACACGTTCCCTCGTCTGTGTAATGAAGCTTCGGCCGGTCTCGGCTTCACAAAAAGCGGTTGCATCCTCCAGCATGTCCGTCAAACGGTCGTCATGGTCGGTGCCGTCAATCGCTAAGTGTGCCTTCAGTTCGGCAAGTGTCACCGGGAAGGACGATGCCGGCGTAATGAGTTTGTTGTAGGCCATGAACTATCTATCCCACTCCTTCACAATCCTCGTGTCTTCGTACAAACCGTGGTGGTAGAGGGCATTTATCATGTTGCTTCGGTTCCTGATGCCTTCTGCCAACCGCTCGGCCTTGGCTTTGTTCATCGGCGTAGGGTTTTCCAAAAGTGCTAGAACCTGGCTTTGCAGAATCTCGATTTGCCGGCTGATTCGTTCGATTTGTTTCTGGTGCATAGCTTTGAAGAAGTGTGGGCGCATAAAAAAGGCCACGAGGACGACTTGACACTCGTGGCCTTATGCACACTCCTTGCGGAGTGTTGCAGATCATGGATTAGTCGCCTGACAGCGTACCGGTGCCGAGATACATCAGCGGATTGTCACCGGCGTTGACGGTGTTGCTGTCCACAAGCTGGTAGGCAGCGAAGAAGACCGACAACGTGTCAACCAGTCGGCTGTCGTCACGGATCAACTGTGGCGAACCAACAAAGCGGACCTTGTGTGCCGAGAAGTCACCAGCAACGATGGCCTTGCGTGCCTGACCAGAGGCCATTTGGGGCATCCAGTTCGAAGTCACGAAGGGCTTGCCTCGCATCGAATCGGTTGGTGCCGAGTTCAGATCAACACCCCATTCACGAATGCCACTGGTGGCGTCCACGAGGCTGTTTTCCAGACTCTCCACCGTGTTATCGTGGCCCACGAAGGCGAAGTTCGGGCTGTTACGGTGTACCGGGTCAATGCTGTACCAGAACGCACGGATGTCGTCTGGAGTCAAATTGTTGCTAAGGCCGGTGTGACCAAGAACCACGTTCTGGAGGAAACCGGTCGGCTTGGCTGTACCGTCTGCACTCGTGATGTCTCGCAGAATCGTCCGGCGAAGACGTGTGCCCATCGTCTTGTTGAGGTGGGCCAACACGTTGGTGTTGGGGTTCAACAGATAGCCAATGCTCACCGGATGGATGGCAGTGGTCACCATGTGGTCATTCAGCGTAACACGGTCATACGTCACACCGGTCTGTGTCAAAGCCACGTTCTGCTTCTTGTAAGCACCGTAGGTGCCGGTGTCATCGCTGGTGGCGAAGTGAATCGGCTGCTGCGAATGCTCAATCGGGCTGTTGATGATGTCGCAATACTGAAGAACTGAACCTTCCCAAGCCTTGGCCTCGACCAGTGCCTGAAACACGGAACCATTCAGCAGTTCTTCACCTTCATGATTGGTGGTGTCGGTGCTCTGGGCACGGCAGAAGAACTCCTGCGATTCCCAGTTGCAATCAACGAGTTCACAAGACCGCTTCCAAGAGTCCTGAACGTGGATTCGCTGGTGGCCGTGGAACATCCAAGCCAGAATGGCGTTGTCGATGTCCTTGCGGTTGGCTTCCCGCTTCACCTTGACGGTGGGGGCACCGAAGACCGGTGACTTCTTGCTCCCAAGCATCGACTTGATTCGTTCGCTGCGTGAGAACTGTTCTTCTTGCTTCTGCAAGAACTCAAGACGGTCAGCACCTTCTTCGCTCCGCTTGAACTCTTCATCACTCCACACTTCACCGGCTTCCACCTTGGCATTCAAGGTCTTCAGATCGCTGGTGATGGTCTTAATTTCTTCCCGAACTGCTTGTAGGTCTGCATTCATTGGTCCTCAATTTCTGTGTTTATCTTATAGACGTTGCTCCTTCGGGAGACTTGGATGGTGGCCTTTGGGCCGTGATCTATTTAGAGTGGCGGGCCATAATTTCTTTGGACCGCTGAACTCGTTTGTATGTTTCTTCCCACAGATCGATCTCGGCTCGGCTGATGTTCGCTGTGGTGGCCTTGTAAGCCGGATTGTGGACGATGCTGAAGTCTTTGATTCTTTTGACCTTTGACACGATGCTGTAGAACCGGCCATCTTTGCCACGGTGCTTGGTTGCTGTTCCGTCACCCTGAAAGCTTCCACCTTTGATGAAGTGCTTTCGCAGCTTCGCCAACACGTTCAGGTGAACGGGGTCTTCTCGGTCAACCGGTGCCTTGAACTTGATGCCTTTCTCATCACGTCGGAAAGTCACCGTTCCGGTTGCCGTGCTTCCAATTACGTGGCTGGAATTGTGCTCGTAAAGAAGTGGAATGTCTTGCTGTGTCGCCAGTGCGTTATCGAATGCTTCTTCCATGACGTGTTCAATCACTCCGCCGGGAAGCTTGTATTCGGTGCCCGGCGTTCCGTCATAGAACACCACGGCGTAGCCCTCTAGGAACTCTTGGCCGTCGTTCTCACTGCGGATCAGTGTGACTGGTGCCTCATAAATCAGTTCAAGGTCTTTGTGACTCGTTAGCTCCATAGCTTCACCGCCAATTCTGTTGTGTCCCACTTCGAAAGCACCTCTGGCCGTTGTTCCGGCAACACTGCCTCGAACTCTTGCCTGAAACTATCTAGGGACTCCAGCACCAAAGCTGTATCCAGTCCTTCCAAGGACTCTTCAATGGCTGCAATCTCGATCTGGCCAGACTTGGCGAACCTTCGCTTCAGTCGTTCCAAGACGTTCGTTGTCAGCTTCACAGACTTGTCCAAGGAATCAGAACGAGTGACTTCCATGTTCACTTCCTGCGTCTCGTTCTGATCCTTGGCCGGATCGATCTCGGCCACCGGTGCTGGTGGAACTGGTGCCGGCGGCGGTTCTGGATGTTGGCTGTCTGGTGCATCCCACGCCACGACATTGGACGGAAGAACGTAGGTGCCCTTCCGCTTGGTTGGCATGTTGGATAGCTGCCTCGTCTCTTCAAATGACCTTCGGCCGGACAAGAACTGCTTCTCTTCAAGTGCATCCTGTAGTTCAGGGTTCGCCTGATGAATCGCCTTGCGGTTGAATTCGATGTAGTGGGTTTTTCGCTCCTGTCTCGTCAGCAGTTTGGCGGAAAGTTCGTTTTCAACGTTGCTGAAGATGGCGTCATAGGTGTCTGACAGCACGGCCAAGTTCTCTTCAGCTAGTGATCCATAGCTTGCCGAGTCTCTGATGCCGATTTTGTTTCCTGGAAGTCCCAAAACCACGGCCTTGTCTCGGTTGCTGTTGTTCTGGGCCTCTGACCACTGGGCTTCCTCGTTGTTGATTGGCAGACTTTCAAGTTCTGCATTGCCGAACAAGGTCAACATCTTGTGACTGTTGGCCAATCCCTCGTGCCATGCCTGAACCTGGGTCTTCAGTTCTTCTTTTTGCTCCGGTGTCAGCCACTGCGGGATTCGCAAGACCTTGTTGATGTGGCTGCCGTGCTTGAAATAGATGCAACCATACTTTGTGATCGCAGAACCAAGGCCGAAGTTGTTTTTCATCGTCGAAACAACGTCAACACCCTCCGTTCCGTCACCAAGTGCTAGGTCTCGGACGTGCAAAATGTCCTGACTCGGAAACACAATTGGGCCATTCGTGGTGTTCACGGCGTAGTAGAGGCCCACAAGACGGCCTTCTTCGTACTCAAACGTTGGAAACACCGCCCGATTGTCCACGTTGTGGAGGGCCACCGGATCAAAGCTGAAGTCTCGTTCAATGATGCCAACGGCGTTGCCATAGCAAAGGTCAGCACCGAAGGCTTGGAAGAACTGGAAGCTGGTCGTGAACGGGTTTGCCATGCCGTTCAGAAGCTCATAGACGATGTGTTCACGGTCCTTCTCTCGGCCATCGTCTGGAAGATGCTTGAACAGAGGCTTCGGCACCTTGGCCAGCGTGTTCGCAATCAGTTTCACGCCTCGATACCAACTCGGTTGACCGAGAACCGATTCCTTCGTCACGGATTCGCCCGTGTCGGACCGATTTGAATGGCCGTTCAGGGTCGTCATCAGCGACATGTCAGCCGGATAGTAGTTCCGCTGGTCTGTGATCTGTTTCGGGGGGATATGAACCATACGGTATGTAGCCTTGTCACCAAATTTCCACGACTGATTGGCCCTGAGGGACAACAGCACTTACGGTGTCCTTGTCCAACCAATAGGAAAGAGCAATTGCTGTAGCGTCTACGCTGTCGATTTTGTTTATGTCCTGAGACTTTTTGATGTCCAAGCGGTCATATCGATCAAGCTTAGGAACACAATTGTCCAAGTGGTTCAGATAGATGGGATTATTGTTGTGCCTCAGTTTTCTTTCACGAAAAAGACCATCCATCATGGTGAAGCCCGGTCCCATTCCCCGCTGTGACTGCGTCACTTCCTTGCAGTTGATGCCGTATCCTTCAAGCAACTGACGACTTGGCTGGAAGTTCGTCGGGTCATACCTCAACTGAAGCACTTGAAACTTGAACGTCTCGGCCTTCAAACGTTCCACCAAGTACAAGTGATCGATGGTGTCTCCCGGCGTCAGGATCAGATTCGACTTTGGATCATTCGCCCACGCTCGATACGGAACGTGGTGTTTCTTCTCCCACTCTTCAGCCTTCTTCTCGGGAATGGCGAACTTGGGAATGACGTAATAGAGGTCATTCACCTTGCAAACCGTGACATACGAATAGATGTCATAGGACTTCGCAGCATCGACCCCGATGACCACGGGCATCCCATAGAATCGGGACTCGTCAAATTCCTCGTGGCAAGCCTGAATGATGCCCGGCGCAAGCCAGTTCTCTGGTGCCCCTACGATCTGATTCAGGTGAAACGTTCGGAACTGAACCGAATCAGTCGGACTGTCTTTGACTTTTGCGTACTCTTCCCGGTAGAACTCCTGCGGAACTAGTTCTGGGCAGGCTGGCAGATTAGGCCACCAGTTCGATTCGTCCTTCCAGTCTGCGAACTCTGGCACTCCATAGTGAATGGCGAACGTCGTGATGTCGTTCACCTCCGGTTCTTTGCCATCCAGCAAGTTCCGGCTTCTCACCCAGCAGTCATAGGCCGGACAAGTGTGGTTGTAGTTGGCGTGGCTGATCGTCAGCACCAACGAGTTCGGCCGGGCCATGCCGGCGTGTTTCACCTTGGCCCACGTATTGGCGGCGTAGGCAGGGTGAAGTTCAAAAAATTCATCGATAATCAGTAGATCGCAATTGAAACCTGACTTAGCGTCACCCTTGCCGCTGATGATTTTCAATTCGGATTTGGACACCCGGTCAACAATGGTGCCCTTGTCTTTGCGAAACCAAAGTCGCTTGTTCAGGGTCTCGTTGCCGGCTGCGAACCCTTCAATGGCGGACCAGATTTCATCCGTCTGTTCTTTAACGCCAGACAGAATGATGGTCTTGGTTTTCGTTTTGCCGGTGACTTTCCATGCTGCGATTAGTGCGAGCAAAAAACTTTTTCCAGACTTTTTCGGGCACCAAATGTGTCCGGTCCTGAACCGTAGCTTTTTGTCTCGTCTTCGCCATCCCCAAAGCGGTTTGATGACTCCTTCGTACTGCCAATCCAGCAAATCAATTGAGCAATACTTCCGGGCAAAGAGTTTGATCTGCTTCGGTTCTGTCTCGTCTAGGTAGCAGCCTTGTTCAATCGCCTTGGCATCACTCGGAAGCTTCATCAGCCTCCGGTTCGTCCGTCTCGTCTAATTCCAAGTCCAACTCTTCCTCGGCCTTGGTCGCTTGCCACAAACCAAGTCTGCGGCCAATGCGTTCGTACTGCTGGTGTGCCCTGGTAGCAATTCCTAGGGCATCGTGTGGCTTCCCGTTCAGGATGAATGACCGGGACTCTTTCACGTAGCCTTGGACCTCGTCATGGGCTGAACGGTAGGTCTCGTAAGCATCCGCCATCATGGCGAGTGAATCACGGTCCCGGATGCCGGGATTTGCCTTTAGAGTTCTGGTGAACCACTTCTTTCCGACGGGTCCAAGCCAGTGTGGTGCTGATGTTGCCATGTCCTATATAAGTCGGACCAAGTCATTTTCACTCGCCATCGTCCGGTTTCTTTTTCAAAACACATCCATGCCGTGCTAGGAACTGTTCTCTGGTCTCTCGACGATGTGGCTTCTTGAGGGCTTCCTCAAGCTGCTTGCGGTATTGCCTGCGGTATTGGTCGATTTCAGGCCAAATGGCCCGTAAAGCTTCTGCTAGGGCTTCTCTATCGTGTTCTGTGGGCTGTGTCACTGGCCTCCAATTCTGGGGTCATTTTTGGGCGGAAAAAATGTGCAAGTGGCCGACGCTCGTCAGTCTTGGGCGGTTGTATAAAAATCGGCGTTCTCCTTGCATTCAGGGCAGCACGGGACTATTCCACGCCTTACACAGCCACCGCCACCTTTCCCGTCACAGATCGTTTCGAAGCCATCCTCATTCGACACTCTGACTACCTCGTCACTATCGGCCCTGAATATCTCTTCGCTGCCGTCGATGTAGGTGACTGTGACGGAATCAACCGCTGTATCTGGTGGCAATGGTATGCCGCCTACATCGTTTGTAATCAGCACCATTCGGCACGACTTGTGGAACAAGGCACCATCTACCACTTGCCAGATACCACGCACAATGAACAACACCATATCACTGAACATACTTCTCCTTAGTTAAACTGCTCCCTACGCATGACCACCAGCATGTCCGCCACCAGTGGTAGTGTCACTTCTTCCTCGTTGCCCATCTCTTCTACATAGGCAAGGATTGTCCTTGCGAATCGGGCTGCTTGCATGGTGGTCAGGGTAGGGTCTGCCTCCATGACTAGGGCCTTGATACTTCTAAACGTGTTCACCTCGCTCCTTTGCTGCTTCCTGTGCTTCTTTGAGGGTTGCAAAGTAGAGGTTCGCTGCGAACTTGTTCAGTTCCTCCCATGAACAATACTTGAACTCCTTCCACGGTTTGAAGCTTTCAGTCCACCCGACATACACCGGTTCGTCCACCTCGAAGTGAAGTTCCACATTCTTTAGGTGTTTTGGAAGGCCAAGTCCATCGCTCAACAACTTGCCAAAATGATTGGCTACTACCATGTTTCTCCTATTCCTTCGCTGATTTTGCGTTGTGGCACTGGATACACAGTGGCTGCCAGTTGGTCACCTCCCAGAACAACTGGAGGTTCCCTTTGTGGGGCTGCTTGTGGTCAGTGACTGAGGCCACATTCCCACACAACCAGCACTCTGGATGGTTGTCTAGGAAGGCCCTAGATGCTCGTCTCCACTCCCTGAGGGAATAGAGACGAGTGTGATCGAATGTGCCTTTGAACTTACTGGCCCGGTTCATGGGCCTCGATTTCATCCAGCAATCTGCGGATGTACTTGATTTGTTCTCGGCTGATGCCGGGCTTGCCGCTCACCACCGTGGCGTAGTGGGCTTCCTGTAGTGCCACAACTGCTACGCTTGGTCTATGGTCGTCTTGGGAAACTTGGCCCAGACACTTGGCAACCTCAGACGCTGGAATGCGAAGATGACTTGTCGGACTTACGTTCAGTAGCTTCCCCTCCGCTACCAGCTTTTTGACGTGCGAGGCGCTTACTTCCAACTGCTTGGCGGCTTGTGCCGTGGTTAACAGCACTTCATTTGTTCTCATTCGCCTCCCAGTTCGTCGGAAGCCTGCGGTAGGTTCTCAACTGCTCCCAGCTTCAGAACTGCTTTTGCAAATTCGTCGCTGCTGCTCGTGGGAATCTTCGACACCTCGTCAACGATGTATGCCTTCTCTTCCTCGTCTGCGAAGGTGAAGGTGAACTTCCGATAGCTGGGCCATTCGCTGCCGTCATAGATTTTGTTGTCCATGACCACATAAGTGACCGGCTGCGGCTTGGTCAGGAAGTCTTTGATCGACTGGGCCGCTTCGAACTCAGCTTCCTGAGTCGGGGCCTCTAGCACTTCCATCAGAAGTGATTTTGGAATCGCTTTTTCTGTGGAGTATGCCTCCTGAAACCCTCGCTCGATTTCGTCCAGTCTGGCGATTTGTGCCGCTTCCAGCAGCTTCGTGGCTTCAGCATCGTCCACTGGAATCACTGGCTGTGTCTCGAAGGGTTCGCCTGCCGAGTTCGTTCGGACTTCGCCTACATCGAACTTGTTGAATACCGGTTCGGCACCTTCTGGCAGCTTGGCACCTTTGCCGTCCAGCAAGTTCCCTTGGCTGTCGATGTCCAGTAGTTCCACTACCTTGTTCTGTTCTTCTTCTGGCAGCGACTTGCACTGTTTGAGAAGGGCCGCTCGGTCTTGCCTGAGACCATGAATCATTCGATCAACTTCCCGCTGTCGCAGCCCGGCCCTAAGTGCCACGAAGCCAATAATCGCCAAGACCACCGAAATCACAATTCCACTTACCATGTTTCTCCTTTTTGATTTTTACTCTGCTGGATAGTTTTCTGTGTCACCGTCTTCGAAGTCCCCCGGGACTCGTTTTGGTTGTCGCCGCTCCCATGCAAGGAAGATGTGGCGAATGAAGGCCGAAACATTCATTCCTTCCACTTCGGCGTGAGTGTTCAGCCGCTGAAGCATGTCTGGAGGCATACAAATGCAAAATGGTTTGCTCAATCGATCATTCTCTGGTCTTGGTCTAGCCATTTTCTGCTCCCTCCACATCTTTCAAAATTGCTTCGATGATCTCCAAGCCCTCAGTCATCAGGGCGAGATACCGGCGAACCGTTGCCGGTGTATAGACGGTCAATCGACTGTAACCGTCAGATAGAAGGGCCTGACTTCGCAACACCTCCCTGAGGGTGTCTTCTGCTCGCTCAGGCCGTTTTTGATACCTCATTCACCCTCTTCTTCTGGTGCCACGATCCTGGTCACTTCTTGCTGATTGAATATGCCCAGTCGGCCAAACTCTAAGGCCGTCTGGCATAACCACAAATCGTGGTCAATCATCGCCAATTGGCGTCTGAGTGAAGCCAAGTCAGGATCAGTCTCGGCCTCGTGCGTCCAGTAGTTTTGCATAAACTATCTAGTGTATGATAGTGCAATATAATGCAATAATTTCTGGATTCTGGAAGTTTTGTGTGGTGCTACTTCCTGACGCTTGCTCGGTGCCACTTTCCACAGACTTCGCAGTGATACGGACGCATGCCTTCGGCCTTGGCCACTTCTTCCGTGGCATACTGCTTCTTGCTGTAGCACGATCTCCATTCCACGTAGCCCTTGTCCCTCATCATGGCTCGTGCTGCTTTGGGAAGCTTGCTGTAGTCGATGGGCTGATACCGCTTCTTCATTTGGCATCGTCCGCTTCGAACCGGGCAATGGCTTCAGCGAAGCCCTTTGCAATTTCCTCGATTGCTGCCTGTGCCTTTTTCAGTCCCTCGACAAACTGCTTCGTGTCCAAAGTCAACTGTGTTTCAATCTCGCCTACTACCATGTGCCTCCATTGTTTGGGTCTTTTGCATTATTTAGAGTCGCAAACTCTATATAAATGGTCATGTGACGGTTCCTTTCTCCCGTCATGTGGTTGTTAGATGTTCCTTGAAAATGCCCCGGTAGGTTTAGTGATTTTTTCCTACCGGGGTTCTTTTTTTGGACCAACACCTTCTAGGCCGCTCCTGGCCACACAACGTGCTGAAGCATTCTCAGTTGTGGTGACTCGATTCTGGGCACCGTATAGACATGCTGCGGCACTTCCAGCGGCGTTGGAATCGCTCGTGGCCAAGTCACCGGCTGCTTCGGTCGTGGCTTCGCTGATGACTTCTTGGCGGCGTGGATGTCGGCCCAGCCCTCGGCCTCTAGCTCGGCTCGTGGCTTCGTAAAGAAGTTGCCCCATTCCAGCATGTGGCGGATGTAGTGGCCGGACTTAAACAGCAGTGGTGTCTTGTAGTTGATGTCTTTTGTGACGTAATGACACCACTTCTGCTCGTCTTGGATCGCTGCGAAGTGAGTGACTTCGGCGTCCTGGCGATTGGCTGCTTTACAAAAATAGGTTTTTGCTGTGGCCTCGTCTAAGTCCGTGGAAATTGTGCAATGTAAATGGACCAAATTGTCTGGTGTAATTTCTCGGAATAAAACCGCTTCTAAGCGGAAGTCATGTAGTTTGCAGTAGCGTGCAATGCTTCGGCGTGCGGCCTCGTTCCATTTGGACTGTTGTTTCGGTGTTTTCCAGACCTTGAACTGGATGGTGCCTTCGAAGTTGTACCTTTTGTACTTGTTGTTGGCCAACAGCATCACGCATTGACGCTTGGCATGCTTACGGCGTGACTGGAGGGAATCGGTAGGTCCGGTGAATCCCTTTGGTGATGTTTCTCGTGGCTTCGATTGGTATAGGGTGAACTCTTGTGGAGGTCCGAAAAAGCCCTCTGAAGGTGCCTTTTTACGGCGTGTCCTAGAAGAGTTACCGTGTTTTCGCCATATAGAAGGCGGGGGCTGTTCTGTCTTGCGCCCTAATTTGTGATTTTGTATACTCGGCTGCATCAATTCTTTCACCAGCCGGGCCAAGGTTGCAATCTTTTGGTCCGGCTGTTTTTCTTCTCTTGTGATTTCTCCTCGTGGTGACTGGGCTGACCCTGACACAGCAGCCAATCTGATGTATCTAGGAACTCATTGCTAGATTAAATAATACACTGTCATAGTTTTCTGGAATTATTCTCGTATAGAAACGAAAAAAGCCCGGATTAAACCGGGCTGTGTAGTTCGGAAAAAGTTGTTTTCGGTGCCGTCACTTCTTCGCTGGCTTTTTCCCTCTGAAGGCACTCATCCCCTTATCCCGCTGCAATGCCTGTTTGATTTCCTTGGCGGTGTCGGCGGTCCACGAGATGTTTGTCAGGAAGTCGATGTCTCTGACGGTCGTTCCCTCGGGCAAGCTCTCTAGGAATTCGACACTGGCCTGGAAGTCACTGAGTTCGTATTCCAGAACGTGGTCAGCATCGCCTTGCTTCAGCTTCAGATAGAGGTAGTCGGCCAAGGGTCCGCATTCGTCGGGAAGTTCAAATTTGGGCTTTCGCATTGTCCTGACTCCGGTGTTGTGATCGAAACACCGGCGTCTACGTACAACCTTACTTGCCCCCTCGTGAATGCCGAGAAAATGCGGGCGACTGAATTTGTTCACTACTCAGTACACTAACCCCTGAGTAGGTCATCAAGCCATCGTTCGGCGTTGTCGTCCCATCGCTTTTTCACATCCCGAACGTTCTTTGGGGAGACTTCGATCTCGTAAACGTCCCGGATGAACTCAGCAACTTGTGCCGGTCCCGGCTTCAAATCGGGTTGCTTCGCCAGATACGAAAGAGACCACCGGATGCAACTGGCAAGGCTTACGTATTCGCCTTTGGCTTTCATCGCCTTAGCGGCGGCTGGATCAATGAAGGCTCGGTCTCGTGGCATCCCACCAGTTTAATCGAGGAAGTCTTCCTCGTCAGGCGTTTCAAAGAACTCGTGCATGGCCTCTTTGAAATCGGCCGGCAAGTTCAGCCGGTCCATCGCTGCCAAAAAGCCGGCAATGTCCAGATCGTCAGAAGCCAGCTTGGCGATAAGTTTCTTCGCCTGCGGAAGGTCATAGTCCGTCGTGTTCATGGCTGCACCCATTAAACGAAAAAACCCCTAGGGCCTCGTTCGGTGTGCAGCCGAGTGGCGAAACCCTAGGGGGTCCAAAATGTTTGTTGATCGGCTGCACCCCTCAGGATTCGCTAACCATTTGCGATGTAAAGCAAACCGGGTCCAGAATTCCCGAAATAGCGGTAGGGGCTTGTTTCGTCAGTGGGTGGATATATGATGTTGGTTCACCCACGTAGGCGTCTTTCACCATCCGCAGCCGCAAGGTGCGCTTTGCTCCTCCTTCCATCCACTTTTCGTACCAGGCCGGGAATGCCCGGGCGAGCAACGCACAACCGTAGGGATTGCTGCGCTCGGCATCGAACGTGGTAACCAAAGCCTGGGGAGCCAGAAACGTGGATTCCTGCCCTCTGTCGCGCATGACGAAGCCGGCGAGGCGATCGTCCGCAAACAGCAAGCGGCACTTGCGCGGCTCGTGGTCCTTCAGGCGATCGAACTCGATCGCGCCATCGAACTCGCCGCCGCGAGCCTGGCGAAATTCAATCTCGAACGGCATGAATCCATAGTGCTTCGTGCGCAGTAACTGCTGCGCACTCGCCGACCAAAGTCGACGCCACTGCTGCTTCACCCAGCGATTGAGTTGTGCATTGCGGCCAATCACGTCCACTTGAGCCGACATCAGCAGACCATTTCGCGCCCCCAGGCCGATGCGCACCTGTGGGTCGAACCGCATCTCGTCGGCGATTTGCAAAGTGAAGGGCGGCAAGTCGGCCGGCTGATTCGGCGTGAGAGCCGGCGACGCTTCGCGAAGCCGGCGGCGCGAAGTCGGCTTGGGAAACAGCGAACGCAGCGAACGGAGCAGTTGCATTGGAGGATCCTTACAGAGAGTGGGCAGTCTGTTTCGATGCGGGGCGAAGCATCACGTACGTCGTTCAGTCATAGAAGCTCTTACGACCACCGGCCGGCGGATTGCCCGTGCTTGTGTCGGGCACTCGGCGGATCTTGGCATATCGCTGGGCCAGGTCGGTCGTGAAGTTGATTACGGTCGGAATCGTTTCATGGCGGTTGACGGCCTGGGGCACCACTCGGGTACCAGCCGCGACATCCCGCAGTGCGGCGAGCGCAGTGACGCGCTGAGCTTCGAAGGAGTTCGGAAGAGGCTCGCCTTGGCGTGACGCCAGCAGAGCGACCGCCAGGAGAGCGTTGACGCTGCGACACCAGCTGTTCGGCACCAGATCAGCCAGCGTGTAGCGAACCTCCAAGTACGAATTCATTTCGGCAGCAGCCGCTTCGATTGCCCAATCGATATGAGCTTCCTCAACCGTGCTGAGAACTGCGTCGGCATTGTCATCTGCTGCCCCGAGCACACTGACCGGGTTCCAAAGCGATTCCAGGTCGCTGCGCGTGCAGTAAGTTTGAGTGGTCATGGTTCAGGCCTTCATGTGGATGCTCGGCTTTGACGCCGAATGTGCCGGCGGTGAGATTGAGCTTCTCGACGTTCCATGGAAGCGTCCTCATGAGCGGAGGACGCTTCGTTCAGTCCTCACCCAGCTGGAGAGGACGTTGCGACATCGGCGGGCGATACACCCCCCGACTACGCGATTTGCCCGTAGGCAACTGCGTCGGGAAGGTAAAGCGCCGGCAGTCCATTGAAGACAGCGCACAGTTCCCAGCCGCTCGGATCGTGGGTCGGATAGGAGTAGGGATAGAACCCAAACTGCTCGTTCCGCGGGCCGCCGGGCCCTTCGGTCACGATCTCCGAGCCCTCCAGGTACTGCACCCAGCGCGGAGAAGGTTCCGGGAAGAAAGCCGCGTGATCGTCCTCGATCAGCTTCGTGAACTCTTCGTTCACGCCGTTCCAGACACTCAGGCCGTAGTCGATCACGTGGAACGTGACCCAAGGTAGTGCTCGCAACACGGCGGTGAACTCGCCGGCGCCGACGCGCTTCAGAGACTGCCAGGCCACATCGGCCGAACCTCCCTGGGCCTGCACCTTCGTGTTCTCGAGCACATGCCGCCAACCGGTGCTGGTGAGCACCACATGGGCGAGTCCCATCCCAGTCAGCCGCACCATCGCGACGTTCATATTGTGCAACTGCTGCGGAATGTCGGCTGCGGAGTTCGACCAGAGCGTGTCGAGGATGCCCCCCTCGCCGAGCATGTCGAGGCTTCCCTGGTTTCCGGTGGGAATCTGAAAGCCAACCGAGGTTCCCGTGCCACTGAACGAATGCCGCATCTCATCACCGTCGTTCACGAACACGTACGAGCCTCGCAACATGGCGGCACTTTGGAACTCGATCAGGTTCGCGAACCGCTGTGCGAGGTAGACCTCCTGGCGAGTGATGTAACTTTCGCCGTCGTGATCGAGTTCGTCCACCGAGCGGCCGAGCGCCCGGCGGTTCAGCATCTCTTCGTCGAGCAGCGGAATGATTTCCGTCGAGCGAGGGAAGGTGCCAGTGACGTTTCGAATGTGCTGCGGCGCTTGCCGGCTGGCCGATTGCGCGGGCATTCGCCCGACTGCAATCGACTGAGTTGCGCGAATCACGTCGTACGAAAAATTGCGCCCCGATTGCCGAGCGACATTCTTGCCGGAGAAACCCCAGCCGAATAATCGCTGCAGCGAAGTGCCGGGCAGTTCGAGCTGCGAGACGGCCTTCAGAATGGTTTTTGGAGCCAAAACCTGTGCGGTAGGAACACCCATGACAAACTCCTGGAAAATCAGCGTTGAAAGGAAAACTGAAGCGGTGAACGAGCGCGGAGCAGGCTTAGCTGACGGTTGCCGTTGTGCCGCCAAGATTGGTCACGACCCACCGCAGTGTGTCGGTAGCGATATACATGCACTCGACGAGCACCTGGCTGCCGATCTTCTGAGAAGCGGTGCTGAACGCCACTTGGGATGCAGTGCTGCTTCCTTTGTGGACGATATTGCTGAGCGCGCTGGCAATCGCCAGGTCGGCATCGGCGGTCTGCACAAAGCGATAGGCGAGGCCGTTCTGCGGCGTCGGTAGCGTGAACGTGACCGCTGCCGTGGCCACGAAAAGCAGCCCGTTATCTCCGGCCGTGACGATGTAGTTCGCTCCCTTGCGATACACGCCGCGCGGGTGCATGAGCACGCCAACCGCCGCGGCCTGATCGCGATCGAAGACGAATCGCGAGGCCAATTGCTGCTTGCCGCGCGGGTCGAGCCCGACAAGCTGGCTTTCGCGCACCAGGCCGTGCACGAGCATTTGCGTGAAACGATCGGTGGCAACTCCCTCAAGGAGCATGCTCTGCGGCTTCTCCAGCACGCCGGCTGCAATCTGCTGACCATTGTTTGCGTCGGGATCGTAGATGCTGGCCTTTCCGCCGGTGTCCTGCACGGCGAGGACCATACCGCCTCGCAAGACGGTCTCAGGCGAGTTCCCCGGGTCGACGGCCGCTGAATCGATCGTGACCGATCTTGTGGCGACGAGATCCTGCCCCCGGCGGCCGACCCAAGTGACTTGCACTTCCTGCGATTCCACGGCTGGCTGGAGCCCTGGAACATTTCCTGTGGTGAACTGCGACATGTGAAGCTCCTTGTGTGAAACAGCGAACAAAAAAAGTGGGGTGAGTGGTGGTGGCGGTCGAGAGCGGCTACTGGCCAGTACCGCGCGGTAGATAGCCGCTGCGCTGCAACTGCTGACGGGCGATGCGCTCAGCCTGTTCGTCGCTGACCTCCGACGGATCGCCCGTGAAGAAGGAGTCGCCGAGGGGATGATCGCCGCGACGGAGCGACTGGGGGTCGAGCCGCATAACGGACGGCGACCACCCCTCAATGACGTTCAGCAGCAAGTCGACCGGCGCGAGCAGGCTTCCGTCGTGATCGACGAGCGGCGATTCCTGTAAGGCGCTCGCTAAGCGGCTTTGCAGGCCGCGCGGCATGGCGACAGAGTCCTGAACTCGTTGGAGAAGTGCCTGCCGCATTGCCGGCAGCGGGTTAACTGCTTCGGCGGGTGCCGGGGCTTCACTTGTCGCTGCATCGGTGTCAGCGTCGGCCGTATCGCCTGCGACCGCGTCTTCGAGTGGACTGGTTTCTGTAGATTTAGTTTCATTCGCTTCAACAACAGCGTCGGTCGCGGCTGGCGCATTGTCCAAGGGCTGCGCTGAGCCTTGGTTCGGCCTGCCGGACACCTCTGCACCGAATGATTCCTCCGCGGTGGCGGCTTCAGGTGTCTCTTCGCGGTCAACTCGTTGGTGGGTCATGGCTACGGTCCTCGGTCGATTGCGTTGCCGCAGACAGCCTGCGGGTTGAACTCTTCAAATCTTAGTAACTATTCAACAGTGTGTCAATAGTCTTGAACAATTTTCAAGGAGATTGCCGGAGAGACGCCTCTCAAGCACAATGGTGAGCGGCAGTTTCTTGCGGTCGATGTCTGAGGATTGACGAGGTGGTCCGATGGCGTGCTCCTTACGTGCGGTGCTGACATGGTTCTTCCTGACAGCGTGTGTGTGCCTGACCGCTGAGGCGGAGGAACTGGCCGAACAACTCGCCGGCCTGATGGACGCTCCGCCGTACGAGCATGCGCACTGGGGTGCGCTGTTCGTGGATCAGGATTCGGGCGAGACGCTGTACGAGCGGCAAAGCAAGAAGCTGTTCGCACCGGCATCAGTGACGAAGCTGTACACCGTGGCGGCCGCACTCGACACCTTCGGCGCGGACCACCGGTTCAAGACCCCCGTCTACCGACGGGGCGAGCTTAGCGACGGCGGTGTGCTGAAAGGAGATTTCATCCTGGTCCCAAGCGGGGATCTCACGCTCGGCGGGCGAACGAGCGTGGCCGGAGAAATCGCCTTCAAGTCCGGCGACCATACTTATGCGAACTGGTCGGACGATGGAGAGGTGACGGAAGAGAACCCGCTAGCGGGAGTCGACGAACTCGCCCGCCAGATCGCCGCAGCCGGACTGAAGAAGCTCGACGGCGATGTGATCATCGACGATCGGTTGTTTTCTCCCATCGAAAGCACCGGGAGCGGGCCGCGGAAGGTGCAGCCGGTCGTGCTGAACGACAACGTGATCGACTTCGTGATCACGCCGGGCGAGAAGGAGGAACCGGCGACTGTCGAATGCCGGCCGGAAAGTAAGTTGATCCGCGTGAAAGCGGACGTGACCACCGGCGACAAGTCGGCCAGCACGTCGATCACCATCCGCGGCGACAATGGCGAGTACACCGTCTCAGGAACCATCCCGGCGGGCAGGAAGCCGCTGGTGCGACACGTCGAAATGACGGACGCAGCGGCGACCCTACGGGGACTGTTCGTCGAGTCCCTGCGAAAGGCGGGCGTTGAGACCACCTGGGAGCCATCGCTCACGGGCTCTTCAAAAGACTTGCCTCGCTCCGACGAATACGCCGGGCTCACCAAGATTGCGGAGCTAACTTCTCCGCCGTTTTCGGAAAACGCCCGGCTGGTGCTAAAGGTGAGTCACAACTTGCACGCCAGCACCCTGCCGCTTTTGGTGGACTTGCATCACGGCGGTAAGGGAACACTGGCCGCTGGCCTCAAGCAGCATCGCGAGTGCTTTGAACGGATCGGGGTAGAGACAGACCAGATTTCGTTCGGCGGTGGGGCGGGCGGAGCCCGTAGCGACTATGTCACTCCGGCCGCCACCGTGCAACTGTTGCGCGGCATGGCCAAGCACAAGGACTTTGCCGCCTACCAGCGAGCTTTGCCGATCCTGGGCGTCGATGGTACGCTCGCCAGATCCATCGGCAAGGAGAGCCCAGTCCATGGCAAGGTATTAGCCAAGACCGGCACTCTCACCTGGGAGAACACATTCAGTGGCCGTGGGCTGCTGCAGAGCAAGGCGCTCGCGGGATACATGACGACTAAGCAAGGCAAGAAAGTCGCCTTCGCGCTGTTCGTAAACGGCGTGCACATGAAAGACGGCGTCGATACGAAACGCGTGGGAAGCGACCTGGCAAAGGTGTGCGAGATGCTCTACGAAGCGCAGTGACCCATGCACCCAAGGAGACCGATGGCGCAGCAAAAACCCCTGCCATCGGACAGGGGTGGATAGGCATTTCTGATTTGCGAAGGTGACTAAGCAGCTTCCGTGGCCAAGTTTTCATCGCGGAGCTGGTGCTGGGCGAGGATCTCTTCTTCCAGCGAGATCATCCCCTCGCGGCTGGCCTGGTAGGCGCGGGCGAGTAGACTGCGACCAGTTTCGGTCCAGACTTTCAGTTCGCGAGCGATCGACTTGCTGACGCGATCGTACAAGGTGACTTTCGTCGGGCGGACGGACTCTATTTCGACCACACCGGCGCTGATGGTGTAGTCGACGAAGATTTCCACTTCGCGAGCCTTGAGTTCGTCTTCCCAAACAATCCGGTAAGCGTGCATGTCGATCCAACTCCGCAAATAGCCGTGTATTTTTGGGGCCGCGAGGGCCATCTGTCCGAGGCAAACACGTTATCCTACTTAGCTGCTCGGACCGCGGACAAGACAAACTAGAGTGTTTTTGCAAGTTTTCCTAGTGGATTGCAGGGGGCAGTGCTCGGCGACCCGGGATTGCACGCGGCCGCATCTTACACTGCCTCAGTAGACGCAACCTTGTGTCATTTTTCCACTTCGCTCACCCGATAGATCATGGGACGAAGCTGGTGTGGCAATCGGTTTGAGGGTGGTGCTGGCACAAACTCGCGTTGATTGTCCGCAACCGTCGCGGCCGGAATCAGAATCTGCTGGTCGATTAGCTCCTGCAGCAACCGCCCGGTCCAGCGCGGGTCGTAGCCATAATTGCCGGGCGTTCGATACCGCGCAATTTCACTCCAATCGATGTAGATGTACTGGATCGCTCGGCTGTGCAAGGCCTCCTGCCTCTGGCGGCGCGAACGGCCGATGGTCCAATCGGCGAGCAAGCAATCGTCGAAGCAAGTGTTGTAATATGCTTTCGGCCGCAGGTCGAACGGCGCAGCATCGCCCACCAGCAGCACACTGCGGCCAGGCCCGGTATGCTCGTTCAACCAGCGCTGGGCAGCCGACACACGCGTTGCACGACCAGGATTGGTCTCGTCGCTGCGAAGCGCCGACAGAGCCACAAACCAACGGTTGTCGCCGGGCAACGGCGAGACGGCAACGAGCACTGAATACCCGAGTCCGGCACAAAGAAAACCGATCAGAACGCGCCGCGATATTGGGCCAGGCATCAAATCGGTTATTGTCGCCGCAAATAAAACCGCCAGCGGTAGCGCGGGTACCAGGAAGCGTTCGATGCGGTGGGTTGCCATCCACCATACGGCTGTGATGAACAACAGCAGAGCCAAGGCGCTTCGCGAGAAGATTCGTTCGGCGCTCCTCTGATCACCAGCCGATCGCTGGAATCGACGGCTGATCGTGATTGCCGCCGTCGCGACGAGTAAGGGCAACAAGAGGGGACTGCTGAACCTGTCACTGAAGAACAGTTTGCGCATCGACTCACGAAACTGTCCAAAATTGTAGCGATGCCCCGAGGACGTTTGCGGAACTTGGTGGGCCCGTTCCCACTGCTCGTTCTTCTCCGGGGTGCGCGTCTCGCCACCGAACAGATCGTAGGCGAGTGGGTAGACCGAATTGCCCGCAATCGCGGCGTTCTTCAGGTACCAGGCGCCACCTCCCAGCACGACGCCGAGGACAAAACCGCTTGCCAGAACCCAGCGCGGACCGGGGACGAGGTTTCGCAGCGCATCGCGAATGCGCTGCTTAAAGCCTTGCGTTTCCAGGCCAGACGCATCGGGCAGCAGAAATAACAACATGCCCAGCGGAAGCACCGCGTACAGCACTGCCGGATACTTGCAAGAGGCGGCAGCACCGGCGAAGAATCCGCTCAGAATAGCCGTGCTCTTTCGCAGCGGCAGAAGGCAGAGCAGGTACAGGGCCGCGAGTGTGTAGAAGCCGACAGCGGGTTCGTTCAGGCCAGACACCGCAGTGTGCTGCACCCACGGCTGTGCGAGATACAGGACGGCTGCCCATGCGCCGACACCGCCTGTCATCCAGCGGCGCCCGGCGGCTAGCAACAAAGCGGCGGTTAGCGGTGCATAGCAGGCCATCGTTAGCTTGCCGGCGAGAGCGCCAATCCACCAGCCGTAATCGCCCGGCATGAACGTCATTGCGGCCAGAGCCTGCATCTCGGCCCCGAGTGGCATGTTGCCATACACGTTGTGGGGCAGAAAGTCGATTCGCCCCGTTTGCCACCACTCTTTCGGAACCTGCAGGTGATACTCGCGGACGTCAAAATCCCACGGAGGGAGCGTCGCGCCGAGCAGGATGGCCGTTGCAAATGCTGCAGCAAGCGTGAGGATGAGCCAATCCGTCTTCCCTGTAGGCTTCGAATTCTCGAGGGCGAGGTCGGCATCGCTGTTTCGGCCACGAAATACTTCGCGCGCATAGATGGCAAGTCGAACGAGCGTCAGCGTGGCCAACGCACAAACGGGTAGCACTACCAGCCAACGACTGTGCAGCAAGCCGGCGAGTCCGATCAGCAGCGTGTACAACGAAATCCCATTCAAACCGGCCCCAATCGCAAGTGAGCGCCGCTCGATGCGAGTCAGCTCGTTGCTCAGCCGCGCGGCCTTCAGAAGCCAGGTGCCCAGCTCATGGGCCGAGAGGAGTAGTAGGGCCGCAACACCGAAGATCGGCCAGCGATCGAGAAACCCCGCCGGTTGCCGATATTCGCCCAGCCACCAGGAAACTAGCTGCTCGGGGCTAACGAGAAGCAAGAGCAGCGTGGACCGAAGTCCGTCGGCTCTGAGAAAGAGATAGAGCCAACCGATACCTACCGTCACCAGCAAAACCGCCGCCAAAAGGTCCATCGGCGCCGCTGTGCTACTCGGCAGCACTACGGGCTCAGACGAGGCGGGCAAATGCGGCGAGCGATTTGCGGGACGACGCTTACGAGCCACTAGGAAAGACAGCCGTATAATGCAGGTGTGTGGTTCTTCATACTGAGCGAGTGCGATACGAGCATCGTTTCCAAGGGTTCGACTGTCAATCGCACGGGCGGCAAAGCTGTCGCAAGCACCGCCAGTCGTGACGTAGCGTCTATAGAGGACCAGTGATGGCGAAGTGTGAAGAGGGCTATCTATGCGAAGTGTGCGGCAAGGATGTAGCCGAGCTATGGGAGAGCGATCTCTACCTCCGCTACGTGATCGGCATGCTCGATCCGGAGACCCTGCACACCACCAAAGAACGCCACATCCGTTGCAATCCCGTGCTCGCGCAGTTCATCGTCCATCCCGACTTCGTGCCGGTGCAGGCCGGCGGCGATTTCGACAAGCGCCTGCTGGATCCCGAGTTCGTACAGCAGCGAGAGCGTTTAGTTACTCGTGGCTTTGAGCGCCTGAAGGAGCTTGCAGCATTGAATGAGGTCTCGCTCCTCGACTATCCGCTGGCCGACGTGCGTGAGCGAATGACCAGGCAGGCTGGCTCGGGCGGCTCGGCTGTCTGAATCAAAACGGAGCCTGTTTCGACGGCTGCCGCCTAGCGACGCGCTGCTCAAGCGTGGCCCGCCAGCTTTCCGATAGAGCCGGCAATGCGGCCAGTTGGGCAGCAGCCGACAGGTCCTCTTTGCGGTGATGCATCAGTTCGCTGGCCCGAGCGACCGTCCAGCCTGGATTGGGCCGTGTAAGTAGCTCCAGTTCGGCTGGTGCCTGGAGCATCCCTTCGGCCAGCACGCGCAGGTACCACCCGCTGCGACCGTTCTTGACTACCTGTGATGCGAGGTCGTCCACGCGCCATCGCCGCGACAGCTTCCAGCACGGCTGACGCGGCTGCGACACTTCAAAGCGTACGTCGCCCGCCTGCCAGATGTCTCCAATGCAAACAGTGCTTTCGGTCAAGCCAGCAATCGTCAGATTCTCGCCAAAGGCCCCGAACGGCAGCTCGCCACGATCCAGCGTCTCGTTCCAGTACGGATAGTGATCGGCCGAGTAGGCGAGAACCGCTTTGTCGACACCACCGTGATGTTCGAGATCGGCCTGGCCGTCGCCAGCAAGGTTTGTTTTGCCCACTCGAATTGGACCGGCGATGGGTTGCTTATAGAAACCCGAAGTCCACAGCTTGTCATGCGGATCGGTAGCATCCACCCGGCCATGCTGAGCGGGCTGACCGACCTGGATCGAGAGAATGTTGGCCACGGTTGATTACAGCAAATGACGGGCTTTGATTTCCAAATAGCGATTCACTAGCGGAGCAGTCATGTCCTCGGGGAAAACGTCGAGTGATAGAACCCCCTGATGCTCCATATCGCGCAGCACCTGGTGCCGCCAGGTGAGGATCTCCGCGGCAGCGGCGGCCCGGTAAAGTTCCGCGTCGTTCTGTGGATCCTTATCCGCCGCGTCGAACAGGCGGTGATCTCGCATGAGCACGCCGAGCGGCAAGTGCTTCCCCACGAGCGTGCTGAGGTAACTCTGCAGCTGGTGAGCGTTCACTTCGTCGATGATATTACTGATGAGCACCACCAGCGATCGCTTGCGAACGTGGCTGCCGAGATAGAGGAATGCTTCGTCGTAGCGAGACTCCACCAACTGCGGAAAGCGATCGAACGAAGCGTGCAGAAGCTGGTTCATGTGCTTCATCCCACCCTGCGGTGGCACGTAGGTGTGCACGCGGTCGGAGAACGCAATCATGCCCACCGCATCCCCTTGGCGGAGCGCCACAAAACTGAGCATCAGCGCGGCGTTGAGGGCGTGGTCGAGCAGGCTCAGGCCCGATGACTCGCTCGTCATCAGCCGGCCGCAATCAATAAGGAAGACAATGCGCTGGCTTTGACTCGTCTGAAAGTCTTTGACGGTCAGCTTCCGCCGACGCGCGCTGGCGCGCCAGTCGATGAACTTGTAGTTGTCGTCGGGAGTGTAGTCCCGCAGGCGCTCGAAATCGTTTTCAGCGCCGACCTTCCGAGTCCGCCGCACACCCATCAGGCTGAGGCGATTCGTACGAGCCAGCAAGGCATACTCGCTGAGCTGCTTCATGTCGGGGTAGACATGGATGTGCGACAGGGCCGGATAGGCGATGAAACGCTGCCACAGACCGAGCAAACTCCGGAAGCGGACATGGATCTCTTCCATTTGGAATGCACCGCGTCGGCTGGCCTGCATCTCGTAATGCACGGTCGTCCGACTGCGCGGTCCCAGACGGAGAATGAACTCCTTTGGATGCGGTTCAAATTCTTCCGGGACGTCGTCCTTGATCCAGGCCAGCAGCCGCTTCGTGCTCTGGTTGGTGATCTGCAGCGTGACACGATGGTTCTTGCGCAGCGAAGCAATTCGCGTTGTCTCGCGCTGAATAGCAAGCGACTTAATGCTCGGGGTGGTGAACAGGTCGACTAACGCAGCCAGAGGGACAACGATGTCGACGAGTAGCACAATCGGCAATAGCCCTGCGTCCCACAGCAGGGCGAAGGTGAGCACGCAAGGAGCGGATAGCGCAACGATGAGCGGAGTGTTCGGAAAGATCCGCTTCCGCCAGGCGAGCAGCAAAAACGGCAGCATCGCCAGCAGCAACACCAGGAATGCGTAGGGCGTGATCGCGGGGCCGGCGTGCTCGATCGTGCTCTTGAGCCACTCGTTCACAGGCGCGGAACCTCCACGGAGCGGATGAGCTCCGTCAGGAGGTCGTCGACTTTATGCCCTTCCACTTCCGCTTCGGCAGTCAGCATCACACGGTGCCGCAGCGCGGGCAGGGCGATCTGAAACACATCGTCCGGGACGGCGTAGTCGCGGCCGCTGAAAGCAGCGAGGGTACGCGCAGCTTGCATCAGGGCGATGCCGGCACGCGGAGAGGCGCCCATGTGAAACTGAGGCCATTGTCGCGTAAGGCGGACAATCTTGTTGATGTAGTCGACCAGCCGATCGTCAATGCGAACACGGCTGTTCGATTCCATCGTTTGCAGAATGTCAGTCGGCGACGCAATGGTTTCCAGCTCGTTCTCCAGCCGCTTGTTCAAATCCACCTGCATGCTGTGTAGCCGGAGGATCTGTGCTTCCTCAGCTTCCTGCGGATAATTGGCCACCAGCTTAAACATGAACCGATCGAGCTGAGCTTCGGGCAGGTTGTAAGTGCCTTCCGACTCGATCGGGTTCTGAGTGGCGAGCACCAGGAACGGCCGATCGATGTTGTGGCTCTTGCCGTCGACCGTCACGCGATATTCCTGCATGATCTCGAGCAGTGCGGCATGGGTCTTGGCGGGGGCACGATTGATTTCGTCCGCCAGCAATAACTGGGTGAACACAGGACCGGGCCGAAAGCGGAAGTCCTGCGTCTTCATGTCGAGAATCGGGGCCCCTGTCACATCCGACGGCATCAAGTCGGCAGTGAACTGAATGCGGCCGAACTGACAGCCGAGAACCTTGCCAAGCGTGCGGACGAATAGCGTCTTGCCGAGGCCGGGCACACTCTCGATCAGCACGTGACCGCTCGAAAAGAGGGCTACGAGCGTGCCGAGTACCAACTCGTCCTGTCCGACGTAGAGCTTGCCAATCTCCGTGGTGATGCGATCGAACAATCGCTTGGTGGGCGTGTCGGCGGCCGCACGGGTGAGAGCATGCGGCTGGAGATGCATACTTTCCGGAGCGGGTGCATGTGGTGCCGGTTTCGGAGCCCCTGGTGCTGCGGACGGAGGCCAGCTTGAGGTGCTTCCACCACTCGGCTGACTGCTGTTCAGAGGTTGATTAGCGCCTGAACTGGGAATGCCCCAGTTTGGCGCCTGCGGCGCGGCTGGTTGTTGACCCCAAGCTGGTGTGTTGGCTGGCGAATTGGTCCCCGACGGGGGGAACGCGCCAGGATAAGAGTAGCCGGCATTCAAGCCACCCGCTGCATTGCCAGCAGTTGCGCTTGTTGGCTGGCCTGACGTCGAGAGGGATGAGTCGAACGGCTGTTCGGAGCCTCCCGTGTTCGCCAGCGGTATTTGCACGACCGCGCTGCACTGGGGGCAGGTCGCCCTGCGTCCGGCGGCGGTCGCCGGGACTTTCAAGGTACGTCCGCAGCTCGTGCAGGCGAATTCGATCGAAGGTGTCGGATCAGACGAGGGGGTGGTGCTCATGCAGTTGGTTGTGTCTTAGCGATGAATCGACCTGTGATCGCATGGCGATGACTGGGCGAGAATGTTCCTAAACGAATGCGATCAACGGTGTGACTTGCCGGACTCCCGCTTCCCCTGAGTGCGATACTGCTGCAAGCGGGCGTTAGCATAGGCAGAGTCCTTGGTCTTTTGAAGTAATTCGCCGAGGGCGGTAATGTGTTTGCCGAAGTCGGCCATGCTTTCGGAAGGCAACGATTTTGGTCGGCCGAAGATGGGCCACCGCGCGATGCAGTAGATGATGCCCAGCAGCGTCAGATGCAGCAGGATGACATTCAGCGGCCAGATCTTGATTAGGTCCAAGCCAGTGGGAATGGAAGTCGCTGGTTCTTTGTCGAGAACGTCTGGACCGCCCTCACCGCTCTCGAGAAACGCGACATCTCCCGGGCCAGCTTCGTTCACCAGCCGTGCGGCGAGTTTGCGATTCTCGTGATTGACGAGCGGGTAGTTGAGCACGAACGAGCCGTTGGTCACGACAATGACTTGCCCATCGCCGTAGCCATTGAGTGTTTCCCCTTGAATGCGACTCACCAGCGTGTCTTCATCCGATGCCAGCAACGTTTCCGCGTCGCTGATCATTTCGCCCGAACCACCTGAAGCGACATCTGCCGAGTCAGGTGGTTCCAGGGTCCCGCTGATTGAGATCTCCGCGTTTTTGGGGTCGATGCCCTCGGCCCAAGGGCCCGTGAGTGATTTCACCTGGCGTCGGCCGCTGCCCCGACGGACGGTGAACCACTCGGCCATCTCCTTGTCGGGCATTGCGGCCCGCTGTTTGTCGAATTCGGAGCGTGCGGTGGCCGCCCGGCGTTTGATTTCATCCGCTTGCTCGGCGGGGGCGGTGGACTGGATGTCGTTCCAGTACTGGGTCGCACCGTCATAGTCGCGACCGACATAAATGAGCGTCCGTCCCGTTCCACTACCAAGCCATTCCTCGAACCACTCCCGCTGCTCGGCGGTAGGAGGCTTGAAGTCGTCGGGGAACCAGACGATGGTTTGATAGGCCTGCGCCTTAGGTGACAGCCGGGTGATCGTGCGCACCTTGTGACCGGCTTGCGTGAACATGCCGGCGAGCACGCTGGTGCCATTCACGCTTTCTGCGGCGGTAGCGCCCCGACGCTTGCCATAGACGACAGGCAGTGTCTCCCGCCGACCGCGGGCGATCAGAAAGTACAGCCCGACCAGCAGCAGCAAACCACCTGCGACGGCCACATACTGCCACACCGGCCGCGTCGAGGCTGTCGACGAGGCGGTGGAACTGCTTTGCGGATTGGCAACGGCCTGGGTCATGCGGCGGCTTGCTCGACTCGCTGGATTTCGCGCTGAAAGGCATCGAGAGCGTTCCAGCAAGTTTCGAAGCGCTCGCGGTCGAGCGAATGGTGCCCGAAAAAGACATCCTCAAAGGCGATCATCGTCGTCTCCAATAGCCCCCGCAAGGCGGGGCGATGCCGCATCTCGCGCAGGTACTGGCGATTGGTCTTGCCCTTGGAAAGGCGAATCACGTGGTGCTTGTCGAGTTCGACGAGCTGATGGCTAAACAGATAGACGATCGCTTCGGAGAATCGGCCCTCCTCATACAGCCGCCGGGCCTCCGCGAGAAAGTCGCCGGTTGGCCGCTTGAGCTGAAATGGAAGGTTTTCAACCCGATCCACTTCATGCGACGTTTCGACGACGTGCCCGCCCCCTTCGCCGCTCGCCTCCTGCCGAAGTGCAGCCCGAGCGATGAGTACTGCAATTGCCACCAGAAGTGCAACGAGCAAAGCCAACCCTAACCCCTGTAGTACCGGAGCGAAGACACTTGGTCCTTGGGCAGCGGTGTTGGTGGTCTTGGGATTTCGGTTTGCGGACCAGCGTGACTTGCGATCGGGCAGTTCGTCCGTTTTGGGTGGTGCGACGTCGATCCGGCGGACGGCGTCCTTCTCGCGGTCGTACCAAGGATACCGCGTCTTGCCGCTGAGTGCCTCGCGACCCGACTCGACTGCTTGCTCCGTCGGAATCTCGTCAGCCGCCGCCCCGTGCGCACGCAGCGACCAGCCAAAGGCGGCCAACACGAGCAGAGTTGCGACGGTGACGCGAAACATGAATTAATGACCTGCGATTTGAGTTTTACTTAAGCATCGACTACTTACCTGCCAGGCGGATTCCTTCAGCCCGCATGAGCAATTCTACTTCCCAGCCCTCGTGGCGAATGCGAAGGTCGAGGTAATTGAGAAATCGAACGACCGAGATAAAGGCCACGACGGTCCAAAGCGCCGCAGGGTAGAGGAACTGCGCTGCATACCAACCCGGCATCCACTGGCTGAACAGCACACCGACCGCAACGGTGATTGTGGTGAAGACGATCCCCACCAGCAGCACGGCCAGCAGGGCGGAGCCGATCCAACGACCGAACAAATCGCTGGCACTCGGATCGTGCAAATGAGCGCTCCGCTTACCGATCGTGAGCTGATTGGCGTTCTTGGCTCGAAGTGGATTCTTCTCCAACAGAATGATCTCAGAGATATTCGGCCTCAGCGCGCGGATCACCGTGGCATAAATGGCGATGCCGGGTATGAGAAACACCTCAACGAAGATGTTTACGTCGTATTCATCGAGGGTAAGCAGCAACAGCCAAGCGGGCAAAATCCCTCGCAGCAGCAACTGGCAAAGTGTCAGCTGAGGAGCAAACTGCATGACCTCGCGCAGCACCTGCCGGATCGAAGGGCGCTCCAGAAAAACCGCCGGACCCAGAAAGCCGATCACCAGGGTCGAGGCGAGCGGCGCCTCCAGGTAAATGAGCACCGTCATAGTCCAATAGAATCGGAATGGAGCGATATCCTCCAGATAATCGATATCCGCCATCCAGCCGATCAGGGCATAGTTCAACACCGCCAGCGGAACGATGGCCAGCAGACTGCAGGTCAGCCAAGGCCGCCAGAACTCGCGCACCACATGCAGCGCCAGGTCGAAGGTTTCGAGCAGATTGCGCTCTCGCACGGCGATCCGCGTGTTATCGAGTTGCACGCTTAAGATCTCCGGGGAAAGCCAAGTATGACGAAGTAAAAGGCGAGAAAAGCGCTCGAGACCATCGCCACCGTCGCCTTCAGCCAATACGGGGCTGCCGATGGCGACAGAAAGCCTTCAATGAGCGCGGCCATGAAAAACATGACCATCGCAGCGCCAATCACGGGCATCGATTCCCGGCCTGCCTTGCGCAGCGATCCGGTGCGAGTGAGCCCCTTCGTGAACATCCACGACAATCCCAACCGAAGCCCGGCACCGGCACACAACACGATCGCCGTCAACTCAAACGGGCCGTGTGCCGTAACGAAGTGAAAGAAGTTCTGTCCCGCTTCAACATCGGGCCGCGCCATGTAGCCGAACGAGGCGCCTAACATCACCGCATTGAACATGGTGACCAGCATGCCGGGTACTACGAGCAAGCCCCAGGCAAAACACTGCAAGCCGATGCTCGTGTTGTGATGAATGTAAAACGCGGCCATTTTCGTGTTGTCGTCGCCGTCGCGATGCCGCCCGTCAATGGGATCCTTGTACATCTCTTCCAGGCTGCTGATTCCCTCTTCGCCAATCACTTGCTGGGCGAACTCAGGGAATGCGGTCTTCGAATAGGCGAGCCAGGCCGAGAGGATGAACATGCCCCAGAACAGCAGAAACATCACCTGCACACACCGATCGCGAAAGATTTGCTGCGGCACGGTTTCGAGCAGCGTCGGCAGCCAGGTTTTCAGCTGGAACTTGCGGCTGCGATAGAGCTGGTTGTGAGCACGGCCGACGAGCAGGTGCAGGTACTGCACGGTGTTTTGCGGCAGTTGATAGGCATCGGCGAGCGCAAGATCGGCGCACGCCGCCCGGTAGAGCGCCGCAAAGCGCGACATGTCGACGGCCTGGCTTGCACCGGCCTTCCCCTTGCTGGGATGCAGCTGATCGCAATAACGCTCGAGTTCCAGCCAGTTGCGCCGGCGTCGCTCGAGCAATTCGACCACTTTCATGCACAAACGCCTTTGATCTCGCGGCCCGCGAGGACCGCTTTATGTCATCGGGTGTCCGGAACGCCAATCATGCTTTGCTGCGGCAAGGCCGGCGCACCACCTGCATACGGATTCGTAAAGGCCGGCTGCGGATAGCCACCCACAAAAGCCCGCTGCTGCGCCATTGCGGCTGCGTTTGCTTCGGCAAGCCGGCGCTCGTCTTCTTTGCGGTCGGCGATGAAGGTCCGGTAGTACAAAGCGCAGAGCAGCAGGTCGTAGCTCGTATCAGGCGGTAGCCCGAAACGCTCGAGCAGGGGCTCGGCGAGATGGCGAGCCACTTCGCGTCGTCGGGGGACTGAGAAAAACTTTCGGCGCTCGACATAGGTCGAGAGCGCTTTGGCCATGCTCCGCGGCACGACGAAGTTAGGAGGCAAGTACGCGGCTAATTGAATCGCTCGCGGATCGTCGAGTTTGGCAACACCGAGCAGCCATTGCCGCTGTTCCACGACCACCATAGTGCCACAAACGATGTCGCCCAGTCGCTGGTACTTGTCGTTACTCATCATCACGGCGACACCGACGCCACCGAGAAACAAATCGGCCGTCCTCAAAATGTTCCGCAGCACCGCCTGGTGCGCGTCGATCGGCTGGCCGTCGGTTTTCAGCACCCGCAAGCCAAGCGCAGCTTTGCCGGGCGTCCGGCCGTTCATGAGCGTCTCGAAGATTCCGCCGTAGAACCAGTCGATGACAAACCAACTGACGACCACCAGCGCCTCAGCCATCCCGGTGCTGAGCAAGCCAAAGGTCAGTCCGAACACCAGCGACAAAACGAAAAGTGCCAGAAACTTAATCGCCGTGTCCAACATCAGAGCGGGCAAGCGACGAAACGGCCCTGCGACACGGTATTCAAACGCGATGTTCTCCGGCGTCACCACGCGGATGATCGAATCGACCGCGTGATGTTTCTGGGCCTTCAAAACCATGATGAGAGCTTACCTTGCGTCCATCGCACGCCGTCTGCCGGCCAGACTCCAACGAGTCACCTGAATGGGGAACTGCATTATTCGCGGACTAGGGCGAAGCCGCAAGCGCCACGGCCGAGCCTCGCGACCGCCTCCAGGATCGAAATCTGCTAATTTGAGGCTTCACAAGAGAAATAATGCGTCGTCCGAACTAAGGAGTTGCAAGCATGGCCGGTCGACTGGCGGGCAAATCAGCCGTGGTGACGGGTGGCGGAACAGGAATCGGCTGGGCCATTGCCCAAGCGCTGGCCGGCGAGGGGTGTCGCGTGGCAATTTCGGGCCGAAGGGAAGACGTCCTCCGGCAGGCAGCCGAATCTTGGGCCGGGCAGCCGGAGATTCTCTTCCACGCCTGCGACGTCGCCGACCGCGAAAGCGTCACACGCTACTTTGCCTGGGCGATTGAGCAGCTTGGGACGATCGACATCTTGGTCAACGCCGCGGGGCTGAACATCAAAACCCGCTCGATGGCCGCGATGACGCCTGACCAGTGGGACCATGTGATGCAGATTAACGCGACGGGCGTTTACAACTGCATGTACGCAGTGCTTCCGGCGATGCGGTCGAGGCAGGACGGATTGATCGTGAACATTTCGAGTACGTCCGGCCTGCGGGCCGCACCGCTCGGCGGAGTCGCCTACAACGCTTCCAAGTTCGCCGTGCGAGCACTGGGCATCGGCGTCGGCGGCGAGGTAGCCCCCGAGGGTGTGCGAGTGACCAACATCTATCCGGGCGAGGTGAACACGCCGATCCTGCAACATCGGCCCCAACCCGTCAGCGAGGAGCGCAAGGCGAAGATGCTGCTACCGCAAGACGTCGCCGACATAGTGCTGGCGGTTGCTCTGCTTCCGCCGCGAGCCCATGTGCCCGAACTAACCATCAAGCCGCTGGCTCAGGATTTTGTGTAGCCCACGTAGCCGGAAGTTAACCACTTCCGGAGAGAGCAGGCTGACCTCGAATTGCAAAGCGACGCCGCGCGGTCGTTCTCCGGCGCGTGTTACGCTCCGGCTAAGGCTATGACAGTGCTCTATCCGTGATAGATGGGCAGCATCTGCAGTCGCGATGGGCGGCCACTCAGCGAGATCGCCGCCGCATAGGCCGCCGCATCAATTTGATCGGCCGGTTCCTCCGGATCCCCCGACCAGGCCAGCCACTCGGCTTCCAGGTCGCCAAGCCACGGAGCGTGCTTCGGCAGGTACACCTCGCCGCGCTCCAGACGAGTGATCAGTGCTGCGGCCCGGGCCACTTTGTCACGCCCTTGCGTAGCAATACATCGCAGCGGCAAGCGCTGGCCGAGCACGTCGACCGCAGCCTGGCCGAGCTTTTCATTCTCGATCCAAAGCACCGACGGCGACCAGCAGCGGTGAGCTTCTCCGATCAGGCGGCACAGTCCATCGAAGCCAACGCGCTCGCGCCATTGGTGACGAAGTAGGAGCAACGAGTTGTCTTCATCGCCAAGCTGCTGCCACACCTGCACGACGCTATAGCTGGCCGGTCGGCCTCGCCGCTGCCGGGCCCGATCGGCGCTGGTGCCGGCAGGATCGATCGTGACGAAGCGATTGCCTTGGCCTTCCTCGTAGTGCCCCAAGGTTGCTCCATCGCGGCGTTGCAGCAAAATCTGACCGTTCGCGGTGGTGTAATACCGCAGCCATTCTGGGCGAATCAGACCTTCCTCGCGGACGCTCCAATCGCCGTTCATCAGTCGCTCGCGCAGCAGCGGCGGCAAATGCGAGAGACTGTCGCGATACTCGGCTTCGTTCAGCGCCGGATTGTCACCAATGCGAGCCGGAATGTAGGCCCGGCCGTCGCGCCAAAACACGACCGAATCGCTCGCCGGAGCGGTTGAACTGCTCGAATCGCCAATGAATCGCTGCTTCACCCAAAGGTGACCGATATTGCCAGGATTGCTGGCCGAACGCACCCGCAGCGGCACATCCATGTCGACCGTTTTACGCAAACGGCTAAACAGGAAGAGATAGTCTTCCTCGGTGAACTCCGTCAGCTCATCAAAGCCGATGTACTGATACTCGCTGCTGCCGTAGCGGTACTTGTCCAAGGCATCGAGCAAGTAGCCAAAGCTGAGCGTGGCCGGTCGGCCGGTCGTAGCGAATGTCCACATCCGCCGGTTGCCGTTCCACCTCGCGCCTCGACTCGCCAGCCACTCATGCGAGCGCGGGATCAAGCCACCGGAGAGTTCCAGCCGCCGAGTGTCCTTGCGCAGGATGATGGCCGAGTAACCCGGCACATGCACGTACTGCAATGCAGCCATCAGCAGCGCATCGCTCTTGCCACCGCCGGCAGCTCCACCGTAGAAGGCTTCTTTGCAAATCAGGTCGAGAAAAGCTCGTTGCTTCGGCCAGGGAGCGTGCGGCGAGTAGCTCTGCCGAACAGCGGAGGTTGTGTTTGTCGATCGCTCCTGGTCTGGATCGGCCTGATCATCCGCCTCTTGATCTCCGAAGTAGCCGGACGAGCGGACGACTTGCTTGCCAAAATGAGAAACCGTCATCGCCGCGCCCTCCTAGCTGGTGGCACCCACATACTCAAACGACGCAACGCTTCGACCCGCTGAAGTACGAATCTGACGCTGACCGACCCGCTGCCTGGTGCTGTTACCGGTCCGACGAACCGCCACGCGGTGCCACCGGTCGGAGCTGCGGCAATAGCCGACAATCGCGGGATGCGTGGCAGTAATGCTGATGCGAACGCCGCGAGCGTGGTAATGTTCGCTCACACGATCCAGAAGCCGAGTGCCGATCCCGAGCCCCTGAAAATCGGGCAACGTAACAATCCGTGTAATCCGCTTGTGCCGCGATCGGCCGAGCATCGCTACAACGGCGCAAAAGGCCACCGCTCGTCCTTCCCAGCGCGCAAGATAGCAAGTGGCGCCGCGGGAGAGCGCCCCGCTCAGATAATGATGTCGGGCAAACAGCCGCCAGGTTCGTTGCGGGCAGCGGTGGATGGAGATACGGAGTTCTGGTCGCCGAAGACACCTCCACGACAGTTCTCCGGTCGCCAGATCGAGCACCCAGTCGGGCTCGAGCCAGTTAAGTACATCGTAGTGGCAGGTGACGGCGACGAATCGCTTCTGCAAGCCCTTCCGCAGCGCTTGGGCGATTGAAGCCGACGCGAACTGCGCCACCGTTCGATCCACCACGCTTGTGAACTCGTCGAATACCACAAGTTCGCCGCTAGTCGTGCCATCGCCCAGAAGTGCGCGGGCCAGGTCGCAGCGAAACTTCTCGCCATTGCTCAGCGCGTGGTACGGCCTGATCCACGCCGGCGGGCTGCCCAAACCTACGGCGGTAAGCACGCGAGTGATTTCCTGAATCGGCTTCGAGCCGAGGCAATCGACAATCGCTCGATCCGCCGGCCAATCGCTGGTCTCGTAGAGCGACTGGCCGAACGCGGCGCGGGCCAGCGTCGATTTGCCGCTTCCCGAGGGGCCGACGATGGCGCCGATCGTCCACGGTTCTTCGAGCGAGGGCACGTCGGCAGAAAACGACTCCTGCCAGCGCTGCTCAATCGGTAAGTCGAAGAGACCCGCGACTTGCTGGACGCGAAAGCTGTTATGCACCGGACAATGAACGGTAGTGGCGATGGTCGGCATGGCGAGTTCCGGACAGGAGTCAGGGTTCAGGGTCGGTGATGAAAGTCGCTAGTGCGGGTAGGCGACGCTTCTCAGAAGCGTTCGCATTTCACGCGTCACAACACAACGCCGTCACGTACACAGCAACCGGCAACGCAGACCTTCTCCGGCCAAACGCTCGTACACTTGCCGTTGTTCTTCCTCGTCTCGACACTCCACCAACACTTGATACTCATGGACAGCGCGATCCTCGTCGGTACGCGGTCGAAACTCACTTGGCCGGCGCTTGGTCGTGGTCTCGCGCAGCATCTCCTGCAGCACCGGCGCGGCGACTTTCAACTCTTCGACGATCGCTCGCAGCGCAGGGATGTTCGCTTCGGCAAGGCCTGAGATCGGGTCGAACACGGCCAGCAGCTTCAGCGCTTCGTCGTCGGACAGATCGACGATCAGGACTGGCACCTGCTGTTCGGGCGTCGTCTCAGCGCGAAGATGCCCATCAAGGAGCTGCAACTCTCCGTCAGGTAGTTCGCGCGCGATCAGGGCTCCGGCGTAGCCGATGTCTTGAAGCACGGCGGCGAGTGCTGACCGCTGCGGGGCCGGGTGCAGTCGCCAGTTGCGCGGGTGCGGTTGCAGACGGCTTGCGGGAACTCGGCAGAAACCTTGGATGCGGTCGCGAACAAGCATGGCGAAGCTCCTCGAATGTGGTTGCAAGACAACAGCGAACGTTGAATTCTTCTCGGCAGCGACAATCAAGCATCTCGCGCTTCGAATCGCGTGAGACGGCGATCGATGTCGCTCACTCTGGCTCGCTCGCCGAGCAGTTCTTTGAGGCTGGTTTCGATCTGAGTCAGCCGGCCGTGGATGCCATAAGCCCACGGGATGCCTGCGAGCAGAATGCTGACACCCACGCCAACCAGGCTGGTGAGTAGCGGGACGGATGATTCGGCCATAACGGGCTCCTGACGGTTTTGTTGAATTTTCTCAGTTTTCTTGAAGGGAGAGCCGCCCCATCTAGGCGGCATTGCGATGCTGACAGGCGAGGCACGGCCAGAGGTAGACCATGCCGCCGCAGCCGGGGCACCGACGGAGGTTGGCAGCGTCGAAACCGGGGCCCAGATCCTCGGCCTGCCGTCGAGCCGGACCGGCGTCAGCGTCGGCGGCAGGCAGCGGAAGCGACTTGTGCCGTTTGGGTTTGCGCCGCGGCGCCGCGGGCCCTACTGCAGGGTCAAAAGCCGGCTGTGGCGCCGGATCCACCCAGGTCGAGGAAGGCACAGACATGTCGAAACTCCGCTGAAAATGGATCTGAACAACGGAGCTAATAGTATACAAATATTCACTAGTTGTCAATAAGTCATGAGAAGTTTTTCGCAAGACCAGGCTTCAGCCGCCATGATTAGTTGGTAGCAAATGGTTTACAACTTCACAGTCAGGTGCTACATTTCCGCTAAGGAGATATTCACATGGGCAAAAAGAAGGCTGCGAAAAAACCGGGTACGGCCATCGAGCGGGTTCCGCGTAAGGAGCCCTATACCAGTCAACGAATGGGCGTCGTGCTCGACCGCATTCGGGAACAGGCCGCCAAGCTGTCGGCCCTGGCTCGGGCAATGGACGACTCGCAGGTCGAGTCGATCATTGTCGACGGCCACGCGATGCTGCTCCGTGGCCTGAATCAGATCGAAAACTTCCTCGACAACGCCTCGCGCGCCGTTCGGGAAGCGAAAGTCGCCAAAGAACAGCCCTAGGCAAACGTCGCGACTGCACGGGCGATCGGACTGGCGAGCGGGACGCATAAGCGTCTCGCTGGATCGGTCTGGAATCGCACTGCGGTCACACCGTGACGCTTACGAGTCACGCGCGTCTAGTGCCGTGCATTGCCTTGCGGCCCCTCAAGTCGCTCGTGCGCCTCGTCCGCCCAGGGGCTTTCGGGTGCTAGTTCCAGAAAGCGCTGCCAATGCGACAGCGCTTCCTCGGGCCGATTGCCTTCATCGAGCGTGCGGGCCAGATGGAAATGCACATCCGGGTAGGCTTCCTCGCAGTCGAGCGCGCCCTGGAAGGCCGCGATCGCCAGTTCCTGCTGACCTAGTTCGGCTAGCACACAGCCGAGGTTCACCCGGGCCTCCAGATAATCCTCTTCCAGCTCGAGTGCCATGAAATAACGCTCGCGTGCAGCGGGCAATTCGCCCAAGCGATAGAGCACTTCGGCAAGTTGAAAGCAGAGGTCGGCCCGCGGCCCGCCGGCTGCGAGCGCTGCACGGTACATCTCGGCTGCTGCAACGAGTTCCCCGGTTTCTTCGAGTTCGGCCGCCCAGGCGGCCAATTGTTCGGGCGCGGCCGCTTCGGTTGGCTTGCCGCGGGAGAGTAGGGCGGCGGGAGAGACGAGCGTGACCGGCCGATCGTCATCTTCAATGCTCGTCTCGAGGGCTTCGAAATCCATTCGCAGCTGACCGCCCGGCTCGATCCAACCGAGTTCGTGCCGAATGAGCACCTGACCACCATCCACGAGCCAGGTCAGTTCGGCCAACGGATTGGTGATCAGCGGCGCGCGTCGGCGGAGTTCGGCAAGTCGCCGTTCGAGGCGTCGCGGCGTAACGCCAGCGGCTTGCAGCTGAGCAAGCTGGCGGGCAATGGCGACCTGACTGAAGTCGAATCGCGAGAGCCGGTGCGATTGTTCGACCGGAGTGATCCAGCCGCGACGCTGCCAGTTGCGCACGTCCGAGACATCGACGCCCAGCAGTTCGGCCAGCATCGGGGGCGTATAGAGGCGGCGAACAGCCGAATCGTCGGTTAGAGGGTCGTCGGACATGGGGAAACAGTGTCGGTGGCACTCGGGAACCTGTCAACGCGGCAGAGAAAGGCGATTACTTCGCCACGGATAGAACACAGATGAAACACGGAAGAAAAGCGAAAAGGAGAGGAGCGATTGTTGAGCGACCTACCCGTCGCAATTTCTCTTGCACTATCCGTTTCAATCCGTGTTTCATCCGTGGCTACATTCGCATCGCTTCCGCTACTTGCTTTCGAGATGGATGGTGCCATCCCAGTTCTCTGGCGGTGTGCGGTTGTGCTGGGCGATGAACACCGTGAGGAAATCCTTGACCAGGTCGTCGGGCGGCACCTTGTGTAGGAGCTGCAGCGCCCGCGTCCAGTCGCGAGCCACCAACGCGTCGAGCGCCGCTTCGTAGGCGGAGAGGCTTTCGTCCGTGAGTGCTGGAGCCGACGCAATTGGAGGAAGCAGCTCGCTGACCTCCACTGCACTTTGAATCCCAGCCGGGCGAAGGCGGGCGACTCGTCGTACGCGTGCCTCGTTCGTCGATAACCGCTGGCGAGCTGCATCGGCGGTCGCTGAATCAATCAGGATGGGTGCCTTGAGGATCTTGGTCATTCCCTCCAGTCGCGAGGCGAGGTTAACGACCGGCCCAAATACCGTCACCTTCACCTGATCGACGGTGCCGATCTTGCCGGCCACCGCCTTGCCGCTGGCGATGCCGATACCGACGCGAAAATCGGCGAGCGGGCTGCTACTGCCGGTCACACCTCGGCTCGTTCCCGCGAACTCGGCGCGGATGCCGAGCGCCGCACGACATGCTCGTTCGACCGCATCAGGCTGTGGTAGCGGCCAGCCCCAAAAGCCCATGGCCGAATCGCCGTGAAAGTCCCCAACCACGCCACCTTGTTGCAGGATGTGGTGCGTCATCACCCCCAGCGCCTGGCTGACGCGCTCGAGCAGTTCCAGCAGGTTGGCCGCCGAACGTTCCGACTGTTGCGAGAACCCGCGCAGGTCGCAGAAGAGCACGGTCACTTCGGCTTCGCGCGGTTGAAGGACTTGCTCGGCGTCTTGTCCGGCGAGGGCATCCAGAACGAGCGGCGAAAAGAACTGGCTGAGACCCGCCTGTCGCCTCGCGAGTACGTGCGACTCGCGCAGGCTGCAGAGCGTGGCCGCTGTCAGTTCGGTGAATTTTACATCGTCGCGTAGAGCGTCGGCGCCTACTTCTTGCTGCGAGCCGAAATCGTCGCCGCCGAACGTTCCGGTGACATAGATCGCCCAGCCGCGGCAAGCGTTGCCCGATACCGGAGTGCAAAATGCCCAGTCGACACCCTCACTAAGCGTGAAGTCTCCTTCGCTTCGCTGCTGCCCTCCGCTCCAGACAAACGCCACGCTCTCGCCGGCTTGCACGGTTTGCCGAATCAACCGCTCACTTGGGCGAAAGTCGCCACCGGTGAGAATGCGGCGGTCCCAGTGCAGCACCTCGACCGGTGCATCAGCGCCGACCGACGGAACCGCCACGATGGCCGCCGCAGTCGCGCGGCCAATGCCGCTCAGCAGCAAGTTGACCAGGCGAACGAACATCTCGCTGTCACTCGCCGAGCCGGAAATGATGTCGGGCAATCGACTGAGCACATCGATTCGTTCGCCGATCTGGCGGTAAGGTTGCCGCCGGAGCTCGTCGAGCGAGAAGGTCCGCTGATCGACCGGAAGCGGCATGTCGAGCGAGGCCCGAGCACGGTCGTCGGTGAGCGTGAACGTTGTGCCACCGATGACAAAGTGATCACCGGGCTGAACCTCAAACGAATCCTGTCGCCGGCCACGAAAGAAGACGGGGTTGCGAGCATCGTCGAGCGCTTTGACGGTCAGCCGACCCTCTTGCCAGCAAACTTCGATATGCCGCCGCGAGATGCGATCGTCCCAAGGCGTCGACCACGGCCCCGCAGAACGACCGATGGCCAGCGTTGCCCCGGCGGGAAGTTTTCGCCGCCACCGGTGCTGCGACTGCGAGCCTTGAGCAATGAGGTCGGGCATGGCTAGAGAGGTAAGAGCAAAGAGGTAAGGGGAAGGGGAGACGGCAGTCCGTGTTCGCGTCAACTTCCTCCTCTCTTGCTCTTATCTCTCTCCGCTCACTCCCGCGTCAGCTCATGGAACCGCTTGGTGAGGTCCTTCGTGATCGGGCCGGGTTTGCCGTTGCCGATCACGCGGCTGTCGACTTCCACCACGGGAATCACCTCGGCCGCCGAGCCAGTAAGGAAAACTTCGTCGGCGATGAAGACGTCGTGGCGCGTGAGCGGAATCTGCTGCACTTCGATGCCGGCCTTCTGGGCAATCTCGATTACCGCTTCACGCGTGATGCCCTCGAGAATGCCGGCGTCGATCGGCGGCGTGAGGAGCTTGCCGCGCTTGATGAGGAAGATGTTGTCGCCGGTGCACTCGGCGATTTCCCCTTTTTGATTCAGCATCAGGGCCTCGACGCAGCCGGCTTGCATCCCTTCGATCTTGGCCATGATGTTATTGAGGTAATTCAGCGACTTGATCCGCGGGCTGAGTGCGGCGGGATGGTTGCGGATCGAGCTGGCCGTGATGATCTTCAGCCCGTTCTCGTAGAACTCTTTGGGATAGAGCTGGATGTGATCGGTGATGATGATCACTTCGGGATTGCTGCACTTGTTGGGGTCGAGACCCAGTGGGCCGCTGCCGCGCGTGATCACCAGGCGGATGTAACCGTCCTTAATGTTGTTCTTGGCCAGCGTGTCGGTCACCGCCTTGGCCATGTCATCCTGGGTCATCGGGATCTTCAGCCAGATCGCCTTCGCCGAATCCCAGAGGCGGTCGAGGTGCTGCTTCAGGCGAAAGACCTTACCGCCGTAGCTGCGCATCCCCTCGAACACGCCGTCGCCGTAGAGCAGGCCGTGGTCGTACACGCTGATCTTGGCGTTTTCTTTGTCGTAGTACTTGCCCGAGATATAAATTTGCAGGCTCATGCGTTCGGCGGAGAGGCTAGGGGCTGTTGGACTTGCGAGCTGCGACGCGTGAGTGGCGGTGCGGCTGACGGTAGACATGGATTATCGCCCTGAAGAGGTGGTTCAGGCAACGGGACGCGCCTGGGGCGAAAAAGGTTCGGCCAGAGAGAGCGCGGCGGCCCGCGAATCGATTGCGGAAGGATAACCGAGACGTATGGGTAAGCAGACTGCGATAGCTTTATTGACGATCCGCAAACTCGCACACGTAGCCGTTGATGAATAACGAATCCGGCTCCCGTTTCTCGACCGCTAAATGGAAGGCTCCGCGGATATTGCCGGAGCGGTAGGCTAAGGTAAGGCTCTCTTCCAGCGTGCCCGTGCCACGCATTCCGGGGCCTACCAACTGTGCTCCGCTGCTTTTGAGTTGCTTGTCGATCTTCTGGAACAGTTCGTCGGCAAACTGACGTTTGCCAACGCCTGTTGCCTCGAACTCCGCACGGAAAGTCATCTGTGAAACGCCGTCACTCGGCCCCTGGCTCGAGGAGCCGCCGCCGTTATTGGGATATGCTCGCTTGGCACCGAGTTCAGTGATGGTCTCCTGGGATAGACGCATTAGATCGATATTCCGCGCGAACGCGGACTCCCAGCGTTTGTTGCTCTCGGGCCAGTTTTGAATCGCCAGCGCCAGAATCGCCGCCAGAGCTGTCATTAGCAGCAGCAGTTCGCGGAGGCTGAAACGCCAACGGCTCGTTCGTGGCGGAGCAGCCTGGGTATGCGTCATACTCTGCGTACACTCTTACTGCTCGACTTACTTGGCGAGTGCACCGGCCTAGAACTCATGCACCATCCCGGTCACTTTGAACTCTCCCGCCTCGCCCGGAATCAGATAGGCGATCACCTCTCCGCGGCGCCAATTGTCCTCGTACAGGTAGCAGAACCGCTCGAGATTGTCGGTGTCTGGCCTGCCGATGTAGCGCTGTCCGGTGATTGTGGCGCCGCTGGCCTTCAGGTCCTGTTCGACGCGCTGTCGGAACAGTTCCATCGCTCGGCCCGGTTCAACCGCTTGCGAATGAACGCGAAACGAGAAGATCTGCCGCGAAACGCGCCCGCTGCTCTCGCTGCCGCGGTCCCCTTGGATCTCTCCCAGTTCAACACCCTCGTCGGCCAGTGCCAGACGGACATCCTGAAACGGATTGAACCGGTCAAAGAACGGCGTCGGCCCCAGCCACGCACCGCTTTGCATGGCGAGCGCCAGCAGGGCGGCGGCTGCCGTCATGGCCAGTAGCATTTCTCGCAGGCTGAAGCGGGACTTCGTGCGCAAAGAACTAGCCGAAATGAGTTGAAGCAGCATGGGAGGGTCCGCCTGAACGCAAGCGCACGAGTGGCGCAATGAAAAGAACGAGGGTCCCCCACCCGCAGGTATTTAAGCGAAATAGGGACCTAAAAGGCAAGCTGATTCCCTGAACGAGTTGATAACGGCGATTAATCTCGCATTAGCTCTAATCAGTCATGCGACTCGCCGCGGCTATCCCGGGCACATGCCGAGCGGAGCGTTGCCGCAGAAGGCGAACTAGTTCTTCATCCAGGAAGCCGTAATCATCGAGAATGCCCAGGCAAACAACGCGTTTATTAGCTAAGGCACTGCCGAACATTCGAGTCAGCCGCTGTTGATGCGAACGTTCCATCACAAGAACCAAATCGGCCCAATCAAGCATCTCTGCATCGACCTGGCAGGCCGACTCCGGACTCAGTCCCGCCGACAGAACTTGCAGGCCCGGCAAGCCGCCGAAAATCTGTTCGGCAGTTGGGCTGCGGCGGCGATTGCGGCCACATAAGAACAGCAGCTTCATCGGGGCAGCCCGTGGTGCTAAGACGCGTTTCGCGTGAACCCATACGCCCGTTCGACCCGCGCAATCCGCAGTTCATAGCGGCCGTACCAGCTGCCGCGGCCGAGGCGTTGGGCGTGGAGGTGCTCGGCGTGCTGCTGCCAGGCGCGAATCGATTCTTCGCTCGTCCAGTAGGAAACGGTGATGCCGAAGCCATCGTCGTCGCGAACGCTTTCCATGCCGAGAAACCCCGGCATGCCAGCCGCCAACTCTTTCATGCGGGCGGCCATTGAAGTGTATGCCGCCCGGTCGCCGTCGGCGCGAAACTGCGAAGTGAAGATCGCAGCGAAGTAGGGCGGCGGCGGCAGGGCGGCGGGTTCCATTCCAGTCACTTCTTATGGTTTGCAGCGTAGGTCGTCATCAGGTTCTTATACGCCGGCAAGTGATTGCCGAGCAGCGTGGCCAAGCCCTCTGCGTCGTTGCGCCAGTCGCGTTGCAGTTCGCAGGCGACCGCGAACCAGTTGGTGATGACGGCGCCGGCGTGTGCGACTCGCATCAGGGCTGCGTCGCGAACCGACTTGTTGAACGTGCCGGAAGCGTCGGTCACCACGAACACCTGGTACCCTTCGGCCATCGCCGACAGGGCAGGGAAGGCGACGCACACATCAGTGACCACGCCGGCCAAGATGAGTTGCTTGCGGCCGGTCTGCTTCACCGCTTTCACAAAGTCCGCATTGTCCCAGGCGTTGATCTGGCCGGGGCGCGGAATGAACGGAGCATCGGGGAACATCTCCTTCAGTTCCGGCATCAGCACGCCGTTGGGCCCATTCTCAAAGCTGGTCGTCAGAATGGTCGGCAGCTTGAACAGCTTCGCGATGTCGGCCAAGGCGAGCACGTTGTTCTTGAACTCGTCAGGGCCGTAGTCCTGCACAAGCGACATCAGGCCCGCTTGATGATCGACGAGCAGCACCACAGCGTCGTCGACCGATAGTCGACCCGTCTCTTTGCTGGTCGCTTCCGCTTCTCCGGGTTCTTTCCGGCCGCGCTCACGCTCCTGGCCGAACAGTGCGCCCGTTCCGAAGGCTGCTAGCCCTGCCGCGCCTGCTGCCAACATGTTGCGACGTTCCATGACTGCCTCTCTCTCGCTCGATGTGCACGAAAACGATGAACACAGCGTCCGCTCGCCGCCCTATCTGCTCACTTCTAGATCACCAGACGAAAGTGAGCAATGAGGGCAGGCAGGACCCAGGGACTACGCATCGGGCCGCGACGATCTATCTGACCATGCGACGGGCGAGCAAAGCTGTCTCATTGGGATTGTGGCGAATGACTGCGAGCGAGTGTTTCACTTCGCCTTCACTTCTTCTTCCAGAGGGACCAGCGCCACGCGAAACCCCTGGGAGTGCATCCGCCGACCGAACCACTCCGACATGCGCTCTGCGCTACGAACCGTGTGCTCGCCCCACATGTAATCGCCGCCGCGATAGCAGGACGAGCGGCCTTTGGGTGGCGTGAACGGATTTTTGCCGCCGGGAAGTTTGAAGGCGTAGCCGTCGCGAACCAGTTCTTCGACGTTCCCATGCACGTCACGCAGGCCCCAGGCATTGGGGAGCAATTCGCCGACGGAGCGCAGCTTACGCCGGCTCACATACTTCGGAACTTGCTCGATATCGTTGCCAAACGACCATCGCGTGGTCGTGCCGGCCCGGCAAGCATATTCCCACTGCGCCTCGGTCGGCAGATGATACTGCCAACCATCAGCAAGCCGGCCCGCCTTTCGTTCAGTCTTGGTGAGCGCATCGCAGAAGGCCAAAGCCCGTTCGTAGTTGACGTACGTCATGGGCAAGTCAGGGCCGTCGGGATCCTTCTCTAGCTCGCCCGGACGTTCGCCGATGCGGTCGTAGGCCCAGCGTTTGTCGCGCTCCGCCTTCCAAGTTGTGCTCATCACCCGCTCCCACTGGCCGCGCGTGACTTCGCACTCGCCAAGCCAGAAACCGTGCGTGAGCGTGACATCGACCTGTCCCTCGTCCTTGCTTCGATCGGGTTCCTCCGCAGGACTGCCCATTCGAAAACTGCCGGCGGGGCACCAACGGAACTTCATCCCGAGCGAATTGCCTGACCAGACATCGCCAGGGCGATTGTTTGCTACCGGCAGGGCTTCCGCGAACCCGATGGACGAGAGCGCCAGTGACAGTAACAGTGAAATGCTCAGCCGCGGCGCTCGGAACGGGCAATCGCTCATGGGATCGGGCCTGTACTAATGACGCTGCGAATCCAGATTACTAACCGTATTTCAATCACGCGCGTCCGCCCGGCCACTGGTGAGTTCAAAGCGAACGCTTTCGACCGGCAGGCTGTGCAATCGCGTCAGAGGCAGGGCAGAGCTGGCTTGCACGCTTGCTAAGTGCTCGGTCGTCACGATGCGGATTGGCAGGTGAACCGGGAGCGGGTCGAGGTCGAAGGGGTAGGGATCGCACACGATTCGCCGGTCGCCGGCAGGCCGCCAGTGCATCGTAAGACGGTCGTGCCGAGCGGTGCGCGGAACGTCAGAGATCGTCAGCCCCTGCCGACCGCCGAGCGAGAGTAGCAGCGAGAGGGTGTCCAAGACCTGCAACAGTCGCAAGTGCGGCATCAGGTGCGGCGCCGCGGCGGCAAGCATCCAGGCTTCATCGGCGTGCAAGCGCGTCTGCAGTTGCTCTTGAATTTGCAACTGCTCGCGAAGAAAGGCCGCTGTCAGTTCGCGGTCGCTCACGATCTGTTGCACGCGCTCCGGGCTGCCGAAGAGCGGATGGCGGAGCGAATCGTCGGCGCGACAGGCTTCTTCGTTCTGAAACGCGAAGCAGTACAAATGATAGGCGTGCAGACTGATGAGCAGCGCGATATACGGATGCTGATCCGCCAGCCGCGGCACGCCGAGCCGCCAGCGCTCCAGCCCTTCGCCCGGCGAAAGCTTCGCCACATCGGCCAGGTGCAGCGGCAAGCCGTCGGCTGGGTCGATCGTCGGCGAGGCTTCCCACTCCCACCAGCCGTTGTCGTGCTCGGCGATCGCCCAGATCACTTCCTGCCGAAGGCGCTCCGGTTCCGCGAAGGGTGCAAAGTAGCCAGGCCGAGCGAAGTCGTTCACGCCACCCCAGTGCGCTGCCAGGTACCCAGCCACACGCGAATGATCGTGTTGCTGGACGAGCCAGATGGTGTCGCCGATCCGGGATTTGAGCATGGGACCTTCCTCGGAGCTGAATTCGCCAGAATTCAGCTCCTATCGGTCGCAACCTAGCGATGTTCTCGATCCTACGGCATTGGGCTGAATTCTAGGCGAATTCAGCTGTGAGCGAACGGCGGCGTGCGAGTTGCAATTGCATTCCGTGCCCGATAGCTTCGAAGTATGTCATCCCCGGCCCCTGGTGCTCAAACCATACCGCGACGCAGCCGCTGGCTGCAGTTCAGCCTCCGCGGGCTTATTGTGCTGATGGCGCTGGTCGCCGTTGGCATGGCGTGGGTGTCGTACTGGCAGCACCGCATTCACCGCCAGCGTGTGGCAATTGCGCAGGTGCGGCAACTGCAGAATCGGATCGAAAAAGATTTGGGGAGCGAAATCTATCGTCCAATCGAGCTCGAATTCAACAAAACGCCTTGGTGGCTGCGCTTGGGGGGCGAACCGACGATTCCGGTGACGACGGGCGTCAATCTGGGGGTGTATCGGGGCACACGCATTCTCGATTCCGATTTACAGATGCTTGTCGCCTTCCCCTACCTCATGAAGGTAAACGTTGAGAATAGCGGCGTAGGTGGAGAAGGACTTTCGTGGGTTCGACCATTGCAGCGGATGGAAATGCTCAATCTCTCTCGGACTAAGGTTACCGACGAAGATTTGCAGGCTGTTGGCGAGTTGCCCGCCTTGCGCCGACTGATTTTGGATGAGCTCCAACTCAACGGCTCAGGCATCACTAATCTTGCGAATAACTCCCAGTTAGAGCTGCTTTCGCTTTGCGATGTTCCGCTACGAGCAGAGCACATCGATCATTTGAACCAGCTGCACGCTTTGGAGGAGCTGGAGTTAGAATCCGCTACCTTGGAGCGGCTGCATTTGCATGATCTGAAAGAGTTGTGGCAAGCCCATATAACTATTTCCGCAGAACAGGCGGATTTGCGGTTCGAGCGGCTGCCAAAGTTGGAATCCTTGTTCGTGCTGACCGATCCCAATACCTCCACTCAATCGCTAGTTTTGAGCGAGTTGCCTGCGCTGACTGACCTGACGCTGGGGGTTTTTGGTCCGTGGCCTGAACAGTCTGGCGGCTCCCAGACGCGGCAACTCATGCAGCAGATCTCTCGACTTCGCAACCTCCGAAAGCTCGAGATTTATATCGACGACATTGACGACATTGACGTCCGTCAACTCACCCAATTGCCGAATCTGACTTGGCTTTCTATCGGACCGTGCAACGTTTCGAACGAAGGGCTGCGCAGCATCGCGCAGATCAAGACACTGACGGAACTGGAGATCGACTCGAAGAGCATCACCACCGCAGGAATCCAGCATCTTGCTCATTTGCCGAACCTTCGATCGCTCCGGCTGAAGGACAGCAGTCATCAAGAGGACCCCGGCGCTGCCCTCCTGCAATTGCCGGCTTTGACGCATCTAACGCTGGGCGGCTGCTGGTATCCGTCCCTCACTCTCACTGGCGAGAATGCTGCCGGACGGGACATAGCATTGAACTCCATCAGCATCCACACACCGAAGGGAACGAGCTTGCTCGAATCCGAAGTGAAGATCCGCATCGCTGGCTTGCCGTCGGTCGAGTCGATCCACTTGACGCAACCAGACGCAGATCATTTCGAGCTCGCACTCGAGAACCTCGTACATCTCCGCAGCTTGCAGATCAATCTCAGCAAAGGTGATGAGATTCATAAGTTCACGCTTTCGAAGTTGCCGCGGCTACAAAACGTCAACGTGTTCGGCGAGGACTCAAAGATCCCTGCCGAAGCTTTAAGACGATTGCGGATATGGAATGACACGCGACAAGTGAACATCCGCGGCGTGGAAGCTCTCGAAGCGCCTACGAATTACAATGGCTGAGCCTATGTCGGATGACGCGCCCTCTGTTCAGTTCACGCCGCCTCGCCGTCGCTGGCTGCAGTTCAGTCTGCGGGGCTTTATCGTGTTGATGGCACTCGCCGCGGTGTTGATGGGATGGTGGTCGTACTGGCATCATCGCATTCGGAAGCAGCGGACGGCCCTGGAGGAGATCGCCTCGCTGCAGGGGCGGCTGACGAAACGGACAAACCTGTGGATCAATCGGCCGATTATCAGCAGCGTGAACCGTACGCCCTGGTGGCTGCGGGCTGATGGAGAAAAGACGATTCCGGTCACAACGGGCGTCAGCTTCGATTTGCTCTCCTACGACGATGGCTTTCCCGAGAAGAGCGGCCTGCGCGACCGCGATCTGCGGATGCTGGCCGTGTTCCCGTATCTCTATGAAGTGAGCGTTCCGCGTAGTGAGGTCGGCGACGACGGTCTGGCGTGGGTGAAGCCGCTCCGCCGGCTGAGACGGCTCGATCTCTCGCAGACACCCGTGCAAGACGATGATCTGGCCGCGCTCGCGGGACTGCGCGAGTTGCAATCGCTGACGCTCGACGGCGTGCAGCTTCGCGGCGAGGGACTTGCCTATCTGGCTGGATGCCGCAATTTGCAGAGCCTAGTGCTGACGGATGTGCCACTCACGATCGACGGCGCGAAGCACTTGAACGGACTGTCGTCGCTCAAGGAACTGAACCTTCAGTCGCAGGATTTGTCGCAGCTAAACTTGCACGACTTACCAGAGTTGCTCGAGCTGTCGATTCACCTGACAGACGACGAGGCTGATGTGCGGCTGGCGAACCTGCCGAAGCTGCACAACCTCAACATTGTGCTCGAGAACTCCTTTGCGCCACGTCGGCTGTGGCTTGACGACCTGCCAGCACTCAATCGGCTGACGCTTCAGCTGTGGAACGAGCCTGAAGCGAGCTCGAACGAGTTCAGCTTGCAGTTGCGGCGACTTCCGTCGCTTGAACACCTTCAACTGAGCGGTGGCCGCCTGCCCGAGGGTTCTCTGCGTGAAGTCTCGCAGCTGCCGAACTTGAGCTACTTGTACCTCGACTGTAAGGCCGGCGTCGATGAAGCGGCGGTGGAGATCATCCGCCCAATGCCGAACTTGCTGCACCTCGACCTGGGCACGAGCGCCGTCTCCGACGATGGCCTGAGAGCCATCTCCAATATTTCTACCCTTCGAGCGCTGATGGTCTCGTCGAGCGGCACGAACACTGGAATGGAAGCACTGACAGCCTTACCGAATCTCCGCGAACTGCACCTGGCGGACGCCATCGGTGAAGTCGACCCGGCGCGGACATTCGCAAAGATGAAAGGACTGCAGCATTTGTCACTTACTAATTGCCGTTTCCCGGCACTCGACCTGGACGGGGAATCAGACCAAACCGGCTTACAGCGGCTTACCACCTTGTTCATCGAAGAATGTGAGCTGGGTGCTGTCGAGATTCGACGTTTGCCGGCGCTGCAGCACCTGAATCTCAGCGTGCCGCAAACCAGGGAGCTGCATATCGACGACCTGCCTCAGCTTCGCCGCTTGCATGTTTCACTGGCGGCGGGACAGCAAGTGAAGCGATTCACGCTCAATGCTTTGCCGGAAATGGTGTGGCTGGACATTCAATGCGGCCCGGAAGGCGCGCAGGTGCCGGCCGATATTTTCGAGCACTTGCTCGAGTTCCCGAAGCTGCAAGGAGGCAACGTTTGGGGCCTCGATTTGCCGAAGGAAGCAAAGCTGCAATTGCAGCGGCTTTCGGCGCAAAAGGGAGTGAGTCTCTAGCCGGGCAATCGCTTCTGCGGCTCGCTCGGTGCCGCTTGCGAACCCGACCCTCGGTAAGTTTGCACGGCCCGGTAGAACGGCAGCAGGTTGATGCCGAGCTGGCTCAGGCAGGCGAAGAACACGCCACTGGCGAGCACTTCGTCGATGTTGCCGACGATTGGCAGATTGTCCGGGATCTCGACGACGCCGAAGGTCAGGTTGAGCAGAAACAGCGTCGAGAGCAGCAAGCCGATCACGGCGATCAACTTGCGCTGCCAATCGGACTGCGCTGCTCGGAGATTATCATCCATCGGGTTACTCACCTGGTTCCGCGTTCTCGTCGTCGAGCGGGCGGGTTGGTTCATTCACCAGCTCACGGCGACGCGGCCGGGTTTCGCGTGGAAGAGCACTGTAGATCGTCGAGAGCACAACAAGTACCGCGGGGACAAACCACCAAAAGAGCATATCATCGTCGATCATCAAGCAGGCGGCGCCGCTAATCAGAAGCCCACCAATGCGAGCACCCTTGCTGCTTGAAAAGCAAAAGGCAATCCCCGCCGCTAGGAACCACCAGCCAGTCCAACGTGGATCAGTCATGTGACTCCGAACGTTCGGTATACGCCGGCCCAATAACTCGCCAAACCGTGCCAGCCATCTGCCGTTGCCCTTCCGCCGATAGGTGAATCGTATCGAGCGTCGCCTCCTTGGGGGCGATGATGCTCAAGAATTCACGTTTGGGGATCAGCTTGACACCGTGCTTCCGCGCGACGGTCCGCTGGGCTCGCCCATATTCATGATAGAGCGGCGGCAGCGGCAACTCGAACATCACTAGCTGCCGGCCCGGCTCGGTCAGTTCGATCAGCAGGGCGTCTAAGTCATCCGCGAACTCCGCGGCGGTGGTAGAACCGAGCAGGTCGTTGCCGCCGATCTCGATCACGACGAGCGGGGCTTTGATCGGCTCCTTCTTGACTCGCTTCAGAGCCGACTCGGCAGTATCGCCGACGTGAGAGGTGTCTTGCACCTCGACGCCGTGCGTGTCAGCAAGCAGCTTCGGCCAGGTCACCGTGCCGTCGTTCACACCAGCCGTCACCGAATCGCCGATCACAGCGAGTGACCGACTCGGCACGGATTCTACCGTCGGCGAAATGTGGTACGGCACCTCCAAGCCGATCGCGATCAGGCAACAGGCCACAACCGCAGCCGCCGTGTAGTCCCGGCCCTTCGGCCACCAGCCTGAGCTCAGCCAGGCAATAAGCGACGCAAGCAGCAGGGCATAAACCCAATACCCAATCGCTGCCGACGCGAAGGCGATTGCCGCCGCGCCAATCAGCAAAGCAATCCCAACCAGCCGTCGTGCGATCGGCCGCTGCCAGTAACTAATACCGACAGCGAAGGGCACGAGCGCCATGCCCGTGAAGAACGAATGTCCGCTGCCGATGTGAAAGACAAGCCAGTTCATCCTTCGATCTTCGTCGGCTTGCGACCGACTTTCAAGCCGTCACAGATTGACAGTTGTTCACTAATTGCGTATTATTTATACACTGTTTTCGCTTGTGACACATTGTCGCGGAGGTCTGCTGTCATGCTCTTCAATCACAGTCTCCGGCCGAATCCGGTCGGTTCATCTGCCGAAGGCGACCCGCTTGCCCGTATCCTGAACTGCCGCCCCTCGGCCTGGCAGGAAAACGACTGGACGATGGCCAGGGTCAGCTCCATTGCTAGTCAGCACGCTCCATTGCCCGAAGAAGTCGACCTGCGCGCGGACTGGTGGCAAATCGGCGACCAGGGAAGCACTGGCTCCTGCGTCGGCTGGGCGGTGGCCGACTCGGTGCTTCGCTGGCACTTCGTCCGCGCCGGCCTGCTCGAGCCCACCGAGCAACTCTCGGTGCGGTTCATCTGGATGGCCTCGAAAGAGACCGATGAGTTCCTCTCGCGGCCGAGTAGCTTCCTGGAGGCCGATGGAACCAGCTTGAAAGCCGCTTTGGAAGTCGCGCGGAAGTACGGCGCCGTGCTCGACAGCGAGCTGCCGTTTCTCGCCGGCAGCCTTTCCCCGCTCGATCCGAACCTTTTCTATGCCCTGGCCGCCGAGCGGAAGATCGCGAGCTACATCAATCTGGGCCGCGACACGGCCGCGTGGCGACGCTGGCTAGCCACGCAAGGGCCGATTCTCGCGCGCGTCGAGGTCGACACCAGCTGGATGACCGCTACCTCGCGCGCCGGCAAGTTGGTGAGCCATCAACCGGGACCGATGTATGGCGGCCACGCGGTGGCGATCGTCGGTTACACATCGGAGCATTTCATTGTGCGCAACAGTTGGGGAACCGGCTGGGGCGATCGAGGTTTTGCGTATGCGACGGAAGCTTACCTTAGCGCCGGCTTCACCGAGGCGTATGGGGTGACGGCCAGCGGCCGCTAGTCGAACGTCGGGGCGTTTTTATATTGGTGGCCATGACCACCATCCATCTCGACGCCTACTTCCGCCGCATCGGTTACTCCGGCCCGCGCGAGCCGACGCTCGAAACGCTGCGGGCGGTGCAGCTCGGTCATGCTCAGAACATCGGCTTCGAAAACCTCAATCCGCTGCTTGGCTTGCCGGTGCGACTCGACCCGCCGGCACTCGAGCAAAAGCTGGTGCACGAAGGGCGGGGCGGGTACTGCTACGAGCAAAACTCGCTGTTCCGCGCGGCGCTTGAATCGCTCGGCTTTCAAGTGACCGGCCTCGTCGCCGGTGTGATGTGGATGCTGCCCGAAGGGGTCGTCACCCCGCGGACGCACATGATCCTGCAGGTGACGATCGACGGCGTGCCTTATCTGGCGGACGTCGGCTTCGGCGGACCGACGCTCACCGGGCCGATTCGGTTGGAAGCGGACATCGAACAGCCCACGCCGCACGAACCGTATCGCCTCATTCGGCAGAACAGCGACTTTGTTTTACAGTCGCTCATTCGCGACCAGTGGCAACCGCTCTATCGCTTCGATCTGCAGGAGCAACAACCGGGCGACTATGAAGTCGGCAACTGGTACGTGTCGACGCATCCGCAGTCGATCTTCGTCAACAACCTGCTCGCCGCTCGGCCCGCGCCCGGCAAGCGCTACGCGATGCGAAACAACGCGCTTGCCATTCATCACCTCGGCGGCGAGACGGAGAAGCGAACGATCGAAAGCGGCGGCGAGCTGCGCGAGGTCCTCGAAACCCTGTTCAACATCAACGTGCCGACTGGGCCGCAGGTCGATGAATTGCTTAACCGCCTGGCCGATAGGATGGCCGAGACCTGAGTGATTCCATCTCGCTTTGTCTCGCGGCAAGTGCCCGGCAGACCGCGTCCGCAGTACCCTTGCGACCCACTGAACGTCTGTATATATTCGCCGCCGCAAAGGGGCATCGCGAGGCAATCGATCACCAGGAGCAGACCATGAGCTACGCCGACCAGGTTTTGCCTGAGTTCAATCACGAGATGGCGAGCACCCGTAAGGTGCTGGAACTGGTTCCCGACGACAAGTTCGACTGGAGCGCCGGCTACGGCATGAAGACGATCGGCTGGAACGCGAACCACCTGGCCGAGATCCCGGGCTGGGTGGAAGGGACGCTCACGATGTCATCGTGGGACATCAGTCCACCCGGCGGGCCGGCCTACGAATCGCCCAACTTCAAAACATGCCAGCAGGTGCTCGAAGTCTTCGACAAGAATGTCGCCAACGGCCAGCGAGCGATCGCCGCCGTCAAGGACGAAGAACTGAGCCACGTCTGGTCCCTGATCTATCAAGGCCAGCCGCTCTTCAGCATGCCCCGCAGCGCGGTGATCCGCAGCTTCGTGATCAACCACCTCATCCACCACCGCGCCCACCTGTTGGTCTACTTGCGGCTGAATGGCATCAAGACGCCCGGAATGTATTCGGCCGGCGGCGAATAGCTAAAGCCAGTCCCTCCTCAAGGCGAGCGGGGGACGAAAGTCCCCCGAGAAAATCGTCGCTGCAGGAATGGAATGCAGCCCAGTCACTCAATCGGAAGTCTGCTGAGTTCCGGGCCGGCCGAACTTCTTCCAAAGCTCTGCGTTTTCCCAATCTGGCCCGCGATCCGGTGGCGCTGGCGTGACCGGTTCGTCCTTTGCAAATCGGAAGCCAGCGACTTGAAGCAGCGACAAGTGGACGATTAACACCGCGGACGGCAGCAGCGCGTAGAGCATCACGATTGGATCGCCGAGCAGTCGCGTGCAGAGTGCTCCCCAAAAGCAGGCAATCAGCAGCGAAATCAACACGCTATGCAGCGGCCGCGCCCAGCCGAAGGCGGCCCAAATGCTCCAGGGGATGGGAAAGGCCAGCAGTCCGATCACCGAACCCAGAGCTAGAAGCTCGTCCTGCCTCGGCAGGTCCTTGACGGAGGTTGATCGCAGGCTCCAACCCCATGCGGCCGCGATGCCCGCGACCAGAACGGTATAGAGCATGATTTCGCGAATGCTGAACTGATACGCCGGCCGATCCTCGGCCATCGAGATGACGCTGAAGTGCAACCACCTCCCTTTCGCGGCCATGATGATCAATGGCAGATTAAGGCAGACGCCATAGAGCAACATCTGGGCGGCCAGCAGTGGGAGATAAAGAATCGCCAGCCACGAAGCGCTCCCTAAGCCAATCAGGGCTGTCAGCACGAAAAGGCCGACAAAGGTTCCCTGGATGTAGCAGTCGCCGATTGCAATCCAACCGGACAGCGCGAGGAATTGTCCCCAAACCAGCAGCCAGCGCAGCAGCCAAAATTCGTGCCACCAACGGCCTGCCAATCCTGCCGGTACAAGGAACAGCGCCAGATCCAATACGCCCCAGCCGACGAGCAGATAGATCGGCATGTGACGGCGGTGAAACATGCGACTGAGTATAGTCCGAGTGAGCTTGCGCTCCTTAGTCGTAGAAGTCGTTGCTTGTTCCGTCACGACTCTTCCAATCAATCATCGCTGACAACCCAGTCGCCAATTCTCACTCGTCGGAAGCGAAAGCCGGCTAGTTGCAAGGCCAGCAGATGAACGATCAGTACGCTGCTCGGTACGATCGCTACGAGCAACGAGTCATGCAGCTTGTCGATTAATCTGGCCATGATTGCGCCCCAGAGGCCAGTGACCAGCAGCGCCACGATACCGCTATGCAGCGGGCGCACCCAACAGAAGCACACCCAGACCGACCAAGGCACCAGGAAGAGCACCGTCAGCCCGAGCAGGATGCCTGCTACGGCAGACGATAACGTTTTGGACGGCCCGGCGAGGGCCGCGCTCCACGCTGCCGAGACGATCGCTACGAGCAGCGTGTAGGCCATCATCCGCCGCAAACTGAGCTGATAGAACGGCGGCTGGTCGGCTGGGCGTTTGGGAGCAAAATCGAATTGAAAACCCTGAAGGCGGACCAGAAGCAGCGGCACCATCAAAAACCAACCATACACGACCACGGCCAAAAGACCTTGGAGGAGAAAACCAATATCCTTGATGCCGATCGATGGATTGCCAACCAGCACCAGCAGAGCAAACCAGGCAACCCCGCACAGAAGAGCGGCGGACCGACCCTGGTTGCCAAGCGCGATCCAGCCAGTGGCTGCCAGGAACTGCCCCCACACGATCGGCGTCAGTAAGTCAGCAAGCCGATGCCTCCCCACCAGCACCACACCGACAACCCAAATCAAAACATCGAACACGGTCCAAGCGAGCACCAGATAGACCGGCATTTGGCGGCGATCGAGCATCGGCTGAGTATAGGCGCGAGATACTCAGCCGCAACGTTCTCGGAGCATGTTCACCCGTCATCTCGCTGCCGACATGTTTCGCTGTAGGGTGGGTCGAGCGCTAGCGAGGCCCACCGTGCGGCTGTGTGGGCGGAAAGTACTAAGTACTGAGAACACTGTACTAGGCTGTGACTGCGGCCGGGAAATCGCTTGTCCCACCGTAGCAATCCGTCATCAAACCATCCAGGTGGGCCTCGCTAACGCTCGTCCCACCCTACGACTTTATTCGCCGCCAAGCGTCGCTCGGCGAATCTCGAATCGCTTGCCAACGTTCAGGTAGATTACCTAGTTCAGCGACGGATGGATGCAGGCTAATGATCGTCCCCAAACTCACCAGTCGGCCGTCGCCAGCGTCTGTCGTGGTGCCGCAGAGGAATTGCCATTCCCCTTCCGAGTCGTGGCTGACAACCCTGATCGGTTGAGTGCCGTCGAGCACGCCGCGCGTGGTGAAGGCGAGTGTGTCGCGACCAGCGTCGAACAACCAGCCGGCCGAGTCGGCAAGGATCGGCTGACAGGCGCGGATCTCGGCAGCGCAGTCCTTGGTCCAAGGGTATCGCCGCTGGGCATCCGGCCAAACACATTGCAATACGTGGAACGGCTCCAGAGCGTAAAACCACAGGGCGTAGCCGAAGTATTCGGAATACTGCGACTCGGGCACTGTGCGGAACGTGCACGGGTAGCCTTCCAGAATCTGGTCCGTCTCCTGGCCGGCCTGGAACCTGGCTCCGTCGCGAACAAGTTCCCCGATGGTGTTGATGATCTGGGCCATCGTTCGCGAATCGTCCAGGCCAGTGACCACAATCTCCGGATGACCGAGCGTGTGCTGCATGCCGATTGAGTAAGCAAACGCCGGCTTGTCTTCTTCGGACTCGATTCCGACGATGTGCCACCCAAACTCGCGGACATCGTCAATCACGCGCTGCTCCTCGGAGTCGTTACCCTGCTTTCGAACCATGACAGTCCCTTCTTTAACCGCAGCTTGAACGAGCGCCATGGCTCAAGATGCTACCGCCCTACTACTTGGCCAAAGTCAGATCGCCTAATCTCTCACACTGTACCACTTGAAGACACTGACCACCGAGGAATGCTTGTGGCGGCCAGGAAGGGACTGCATGTGTGGCGGGCAAGCCTTGGGCGAATCTGGAGCTTATGAAGAACGCGGCGGAGATTGGCTACGCGCGATTTCTGTATGCCGTGCGGCGCGAGTGAGACAGTAGGGTGGGTCGAGCGCTAGCGAGGCCCACCGAAGGATGTGCGAACGGCAAGTACGCAGTACTGAGTACTCGGTACTGTGTACCAGGCGTGCCATCTGTGCCCCGCCGCTTGTTTCGATACCCCCAGCCTGTTGCCGGATCATTCGCGGTGGGCCTCGCGTGCGCTTGACCCACCCGTACAACGGTACCGCGCGACCCGTCCGTCAAACGTGGATTGGCGGAAAAACTTGCGGATCGCTTTTAGCGGCGCATAATTGCCGTAGAGTCAGTGCACCGCATTTTTTGCCTGACCGGCAAAATCGTTTCGCACCGATCAGCCCGCGATCGTGATCGCGCGGGTACAGGCATCTGTTTTCGAGGAGCTTCGGCCATGGACTTCAGCGACCGCGAAGACCTGCGACTTTTGGCGGAACGCTTCACCTATCTCCGGCTGAGTGCAGCGAACACGCCGAACGTCGCACGGCGGCCAGCCAGTCGGCTCGTTGGATCGCGGGCGAGGCCACCAATCCAGAGCCGGCTGAGGCATCGGGTTCGTACGAAGGCTCGCCAGCGAGTGCCCGGTAGATGCTCTGGCTAGCCAAGTTGCAATTGTCGATGCGTCGGATCACGGTCGACGCTCAATTCGCTTTGAATGCTTCCTTCGCTACCAGAACCGCCACCAGGGCTTCCTGGAGGAAGGCAGAGCATGATCGAGTGGGCGTACTCCGCTGTTGCGTGCGGGGATTTCCATTGATGTGCCGCCCGTTGGATGAAGCGTTTTGTAATAGCCCCCACGCTCGCGGAACGCCCGGTTGTTGTGCTCCATGAGTTGCAACTCTGCGTCCACCATCTCTGCAAACGTCGAGGCGACCTGCTGGGGTGCGCATTCCGTCTCCGTCCACTGCATCGGTGGTCCATCGAACTGGCCGTCCGCGAGCAAGTACACGAAGGTGTACCCTTGATGAAACAGAAACACCACCGCCTCATGCGGGAGGCTTAGAGCCGGGTCGGTCTCAGCGAATAGCTCCAGGGCGTCGGCCCGGAATCGCTCGAACTCGTTAGGGCCCGCCAAGTCGCTGCCCCGGAACAGGTTGCCCGGCGATTTGGCCATTTCCAGTAAGTACTGCCGGAACACCGCCGGAAACCGGATACCCAAGCGCACCTCCGCAGCTGCAACTTCCGTCTCTGGAAACCCAGTGAATGTGGTGAGCCGCCGATATTCCTGCTCGATCAACTGCTGCGGAGTGTCGCGGAAGACGTAGGGCGCGTTATCGACCATCGCGATCAGTCGCTGCTTCCAACTCGCGGTGATGCTTGCTGGATCCATTGGCCTGCCTCTGCGGTATGAACTACTTAGACACGAAGTGAGCTGCAGGTACTGCTGGCTCCCGGCCATGCAACGACGGTCTATCGTGCGGTGGGCCTCGCTAGCGCTCGACCCACCCTACGCCTTTGCCGTGGGGGCGCGTAAAGTGGCGTGGGCGATTGCTTGACTTTTTCTGCTTAGTTGTTTAATATTAATGCCTTACTCTACATCTTTCGCAGGCGTTCTGGACCTGCGTGAGGTGTTTGTTGCTGCGCGGTGGTTTGGCGCCGTAGGGTAGGCTTCTAGCCTGCCCGTGAAGGTTGTGAGGGGCCAGTGGCGCGCCGCGCGGGGCGGCTTAGGGAGATCGGGGACGGTCAGGCTGGAAGCCTGACCTACGGGGTTCTTTGGCAATTTGGTGTGGTGTTGTGGGTGCGCAGAGGGGTTGTATTTTTGCGCGGCCTGGGAGCGTGTTGTTGCCGTTGTGGGACGCGAAGAAGGGGTTGTGGAAGTTTTTGGCTTTTTTGGCGTAAGAGGTTGGTGGATTTAGGTTTGCGGCACAGCGTCGAGTTTGGCTAGCGGTTGTATTGTGCTTGTTGAGACTGGTGGGAAGCCTGTGTTTTGTCGGCGCGCAAAGGGTTGTGAAACGGCTTGAGGGGGCGATCGCGCAGAGATTGGGCCGCGGTGGGCCCGGAGGCGGTTCGCCTCCGGCTGCTTTCGGGGGTGGTAGCAGGACCGGTTTGCGGGGCGGGCGAGGCGGGAGCCTCGCGGGTAGTTTCGTCCCAGGCTGGAGCCTGGGACGGAGAGGAGAGGGCCTTCGGCGCGTGGGATTAGCCGTGCACGGTCTTAGCTGTCTACTGAGAACTATCTACTGTTTACTGAAGCCTCTCCTCACGCCTTTTCGACCAAGCCTTCACTCAGCCGGACCGTGCGGTCCGCTTGGGCGGCGATCTTCAGGTCGTGGGTAACCATGACGATCGTCAGGCCGTGCTCTTGATTGAGGTGGCGGAGGATGGCCAGGATTTCGGCGCCGGTCTTCTGGTCGAGGTTGCCGGTCGGCTCGTCGGCCAGCAGGAGTTTCGGCTGGGGCATGAGGGCCCGGGCGATGGCGGTCCGCTGCATCTCGCCGCCGGAGAGTTCGCGCGGCTTGTGCGTGAGGCGGTGGCTGAGGCCGACCATCTCGAGCAACTCGGTCGCCCGGGCTTTCAGTTGGCGGTGGTTTCGCCAGTAGCTCCACACTCCGTGCGAGATCATCATCGGCGTGAGGACGTTCTCGAGCATCGAGAGCTCGGGAAGCAGGTGGTAGAACTGAAAGATCATGCCGAAGTGCTTGTTGCGGAGCACATCGCGCGAGCGGTTCGGCAGGTTGTCGATGCGGTTGCCTTCGAAATGGATTTCGCCCGCGTCGGGAGCGTCGAGCGTGCCGAGCAGATGCAGCAGCGTGCTCTTGCCGGAACCGCTTTGGCCGACGATGGCGACGAACTCGCTCTGGCGGATGTCGAAATCGACGCCGCGCAGGACCGGCACTTCGTGCTTACCTTTGCGGTAGCTCTTTTTGAGAGCTTTCGCCGACAGCACGGTGGGGAGGGATTGGGGATTGCGGATTGCGGATTGCGGATTGGACGAGGGGCGCGACGTGGCGAGCGCTTCGTCCAGGCGCGTTGTGCCGCGCTGCGGCGCGCTGGTGGTCGCGAGCTTGCTGCTCGAGAGCAGGGCGACTGCGTTGTTCGTGGTGGCGCCGGCGGCCAGGGTTTTGTTACTCATAGCGCAAAGCCTCCACCGGATGCAGTCGTGCGGCGCGTAGGGCGGGCAGGACACTGGCCAGAACGGCGATCAACGTGGCCCCGATCATCACGCCGACAACGGTCATCGGCTCGACGATCGTGGGAATCTTTTGGAAGTAATAGACGGTCGGGTCGAACACCTCGTGGCCGGTGAGCACTTCGATGCCGGCTGCGATGCTGTTGATGTTGGCGACGAAGAGTAGCCCGCCGATCATGCCGACGCCGCTCCCCACCAGTCCGAGCGAGAAGCCATAGCTGAGGAAGATGCTCATCACGCCGCTGCTCGGGGCGCCGAGCGATTTGAGCACGCCGATGTCCTTCGTCTTCTCGACGACGATCATGAAGAACGTCGCCAGAATGCCGAAGCCGGCGACGGCGATGATCAGGAACAGCAGGATGTTGAGCAGCGTGGTCTCCATCTGCACGGCGGCGAGCAGCGGGCCTTGCATGTCCTTCCACGTTTGAATGCGGTAGGGGTATTCCTCGGCGGGGAAGCGCTCGCGAAGCTTGTCGCGGATCGCGTTCAGGTCGGCCCCTTCGCGGAGACGAAGCTGAATGGTGGTGACCGAGTCGGTGCCGGTGAGCGGGTCGATCATGCCGCGCATCTCTTGCAGCTTGCGAAGCGGCACGAAGGCGAAGCTGCTGTCGTACTCGCTCATCTTGCTTTCGTAGAAGTCGACGACGGTGAACAGGTCGCTGACTGCCTTCGGCGGCGTGCCAGCGGAAGGGAACGTCACGCGAACGTCGTCGCCCGGGCGGCAGAGGTAGTAGTCTTGGACTTCGCCCTTCGCGTCGCGCTGACGAACGCTGCCGATGGCGATGCCGAGCACGATGCCAGTGAACTGGTCCTTTTCGGGGTCGAACTTTTGCTCGGCAGCCGACGGATTAGCAGCGGCGGCGGCAGCAAAGGGATCCTGCGGCGGACCAGCTGCAGAGACGGAGGCGGCGGGAGCATCGCTGGAAGCGGTCGCGGTTTGAGCGGCTTTGAACGGATCGGGCGGCAGTGCATCTTCGGCATTCGGAAGGCCTTGAGCCGCGCGAAGCTGACGCTGCTGCTCTTCGAATTCCTTCTCGTAGCGGGCCTTCAATCGGCGATAGCCCCAGCCGGAAGGCGGCAGGCTGTGGCCGGCGGCTGCGTAGCCTTCCGCCTCGCGGAGATTGAACGAAAGCTGCTTGCGATTCTCGGGGTGGAGCAGGTACTCGCGGAAGTCGCTCACGCTGGCGTAAGTCTGCTCATCGACGCCGATGAGGCTGACCTGGCGCGTGATCCACTCGCCGCGGACGTTGACATTGATCATCGCCGGCACGTGAACGGCAGCGGTCATGCCGACGAGATCGTCGCCGACGATCTGGCGGATCTCGTTCTGATGCCACAGCGGATCGGCAAAGCCGTCCATGCTGTGCGACTCAAGCACGACATCGGCGAGGATGCCATGCAGGCGGATATGCATCTCGCGAGCAAAGCCAGCCATCACGCTGTTGACGACAATCAGCGTGCCCACGCCGAGAGTCACTGAGACGATCGAGGCCAGCGCGATATAGCGTGTTCGCAGATAGCGCCACGCTAAGAGCAACTTATACATTCACAGCCGTCCTTGGCTTAACGATGCGGCTAGGCCCCGCCTTCAGGCCGGAGTAGCGGAAAGAGAATCACGTCCCTGATACTGGGTGAATTAGTGAGTAACATGACCAAACGGTCAATGCCAATTCCTAATCCGCCTGCCGGCGGCATGCCGTGTTTCAGCGCACGAATGAAGTCTGTGTCCATTTTCGCCATGGAGTCTTCCTCGCTTTGGCCTGCTAGCTGGGTGCGGAAGAGTTGCTCCTGCAGATCGGGGTCGTTCAGTTCGGTGTAGGCGTTGGCCACTTCCATGCCGTGGACGAACAACTCGAACCGCTCGGCGACGGCTGGGTTGCTGGTCTTCCGCTTGGTCAGCGGGCAGATGCTAGCGGGATAGTCGATGACGAAGATTGGGCCGACGAGGGCGTCCTCGACCTTTTCCTCGAAGACCTCGCTCTTGATCACGTCGGGGTGTTTGCCCGCAGTCTCGAAGCCGATTTTCTCGGCGAGGGCCTTCACACCGGCTTCGTTGGTGGGGTCGACACCCGTGTGTTCCTTGAAAAGCTCGTCGTACGTGCGACGGGCGAAGGGGGGCGTGAAGTCGATCTGCTTTTCGCCCCACGGTCGAACGTAGTCCGGCTTGGTCGGATCGGGGCTGATGGCTTTGATCGCGTTGCAGATGATGGCTTCGGTCAGGTCCATCATCGTTTCGTAGTTGCCGAAGGCCTGGTAGACCTCGAGCATGGTGAACTCGGGGTTATGCCGCGGGCTGAGGCCTTCATTGCGGTAGACGCGGCCGAGTTCATAGACGCGCTCCATGCCGCCGACGAGCAGCCGCTTCAGGTGCAGCTCCAGGGCGATCCGCATGAACAGGTCGATGTCGAGAGCGTTATGATGCGTCGTGAACGGACGGGCCGCGGCGCCGCCGGCGATGGAGTGGAGCGTGGGGCCTTCGATCTCGCAGTAGCCTTGGCCGTTGAGTGTCGCCCGAATGGAGCCGACGACTTTCGTGCGGTTAAGGAACCGATCGCGCACGCCGTCGCTGTAAGCGAGGTCGAGGTAGCGCATTCGCTGCCGCAGCTCGGCATCGGCGAGGCCGTGATGCTTGTCCGGCGGTGGAGCGAGGCTCTTGGTGAGGAAGTGCAGCCGCTCGGCGAAGATAGTCAGCTCGCCGGTCTTGGTGTACTTCAGCTCGCCGTCGACGCCGATAATGTCGCCGAGATCGAAGTTCTCGGCGAGGTTCCAGTCGTGTTCGCCGACCTGCGCCTTGCCGATGAACAGTTGGACGTTGCCGGTCCAGTCTTCGATGTTGACGAAGCGGAGCTTGCCGGTATCGCGTTGCAGCACGATGCGGCCGGCGGCGCGAACCTTCGGGCCCTTCAGCTCACCTTTCCCCTGGTCGGCCATCCACTGGCGGAAGTCGACGGTGAGCGACTCGCGCTCGGGCACAGCGACCGATTCGCCCGACTCCTTGGCGAACTTGATCTCGCCGCGGCGGGCTCGCAGCTCGCCGATCAGCTGGCGGTCGTCGAACCGCTGGCCCCAGGGGTCGAGGCCCAGCTCGGTGATTTTGCGGAGCTTCTCCCGTCGCGAGGCCTCGTGCATGCCAAGGTCGGCGGTGTCAGGAGCAGGAGACGGCGATTCATCAGGCGCGGCCATGAGCGGGGCAAACTTTCGGCGGAAACGGTGCGGATTCGATTTAAATCGAAGAATCGCAACATTTTAGTAGCCGCGAAAGGGGGGTCAACGTCAGTGGGGGTGGCGCGCGAGGGGCAAAGAGGCGAAGGGGCAAAGAGACAAAGAGGGAAGCGGTTGAAGGGGTGAACGGCAATTGGCGTTGAAGCCGGACACTCGGAGGTCCGGTTGGCGAAAAACGCCGAAGGCGTTTCACACCAGAGCCCAGGGTCGCGAAGCGCACCCTGGGTTAATTGGGCCGTCAACCGACCGAACCCTGAAAGGGTTCCATAAAACCGCCGACCAGTGATTAGTCCCAAACATACCGCTCATCGATCTCAATACCGTATTTGCGGCACATGCGGCGGAACTCGTCCTGGAATGACTCCTGACGGTGGTGGTCTTCCTGGTTCTGGATGTACGCGCTAACTGCCTCAGCATGTGACGGGCTGATCGAGAAGGCGCCGTATCCGGCTTGCCAATGGAAGTCCTGCAGATATGGGTCAGGCGATCGATCCTTGATCCATTTCGAAGAATCACGCTTCAATTCCCGCACCAGGTCGGCGACCGAAATGGATTTGGACATCCGAAGCAGCAGATGCACGTGATCCGCTACTCCACCGACCTGTATCGATGGTGACTCTTGATTGCGGCAAACACCGCCGAGGTAGCGATGTAGTTCTTCCCGAAGTTGAGCGTCTTGAAGAAGAGGTATCCGGCCCTTCGTCGAGAAGACCAGATGCAGATAAACCTGGCAGAGTGATTGCGGCATCGGGTGTGGGCCCTATGAAACCCTTTCAGGGTTTCGGACATGGAGAGAAAGACAGGTAGTGCGCGTCGTCTCATGACCCAGGGTGCGCTGGCGCGACCCTGGGCGTTGGTGTGTAACGCCTTCGGCGTAAGGAGAGCGGTCATCGGTCCCAATTCGGTCCATTTCCCACCGGTTACCTTCGCCTCTTCGCCCATTTGCCTTCCCGACTCGGACGCCGCGTTCATTTCCTACCCGCGGCCGCTCGCTTGAACTTCTCGCCGAGTGCCGGCATCAGGCGGATTGCGTTCTCGTGGTAGATCTTCCGCAAAGTCTCGTCGTCGAGTTTCACGCCGAAAATGTTCCACAGGCCCTGCGGCGGGAATTCCTTCTCTGAATACCGAAAATTCTCGTCATCTGTCTCCAAAAAGCGCCAGTACAGCCGAACGCGCTCCTCCGGCCAAGGACCATCAGTGCCGAAAAGCACGCGCTGGGAGTACTTCGTGAGGAACTTGCGAGCGGTGTACGGCTGGCGGCCGAGTTCCGAGATCCGCGACGAAAACTCCAGATATAGATTTGGATAACGCTCAAGCCACTGACTGGCCTGATCCAGTTCTTCGGCGTAGTTAGCCATGTGGGCGGCGATGAAGGTCGTCCGCGGATGGCGCTCCACCACTCGCATCAGGGCGGCGAGTAGTTCTTCGCGCTTCGGGAACTGGGGGCCATAAAAGCTCCAGTCGGGCCGACGATGCAACTCTTCCCACCGCTCGTTCGTCTCATCAATAGGTTCGAAGAAGGCAGCGGGATCGGCGGTGTGAATGAGGATCGGAAAACCAAGCTCGCCGCACGCCTGCCAGATGGGGTCCCAGCGATCGTCGTCGACTCGCACTAACGAGCCGTCGGGGCTCTTCAGTTCAAGACCAAAAGCCTTGAAGATCTTCAGGCCGATCGCCCCGCGCTCCTTCGCGTCCTTAAGCTGCAAAGCCGTACGGCGGGCGAAGTCGGGGCGATGCATGTCCCAGGATGCAGGATCGTCGGCTTTGCCATCGCCCTGCCAATCGATATTGGCGAACACGGCAAAGCGATCGACGTGCGGCGATAGGTACTTCAGGTGCTCGTCGAGTTTGTCACCCAAGCCGCCGTCGAGGCTGACGCAGAGCGCGATGTTGTTGCGGTCCATCACCTTCACGAAAGCGTCTCGCTGCTCGGCGGAATGTCGCAGGCGGACGCTGAAGTGCGTATGGACGTCGATCACGGGGAACTTCGCCCGCTCCAGCCGCGTTTCCGCGACCTTGAGCATTGGCTTGGGGCGGAAGTTTTCCAGAAGCAATTGCCGGCCATCGCGGCCATCCAGGGGCAGTTGCAATTGGTCCCTGGCAGGTGGTTTGGTTTGAGCGGACGAGTTGAGGGAGAGCGCAATCACCCCGGGGAATGCCAAAAAGAAGTAAACCTGGCGGTACCGGAGTGCGTAGAATCTAGCCATTACTTGAACACCTTTTGGGACGGGCGCAGAGCATCCGGTCTTGCGTTCCCATGCAGGGCTTCGGAACGAGGAAGTCCGGTCTTTCTGATACGATAAAACATATCCGAACTTGCCGCTGACCGCAGAACGTCCATGTCTCCCTACGATTACACACAATCGCAAAGCCCAGCCGACGAGCAGCGCTCGAAGGAGCTAAGCTTGCAACGTACTCGGCCGCCGACTGAGGTGCCGGGCTACGAGGCTCAGCGCTTTCTGGGCGCGGGGGCGTATGGCGAGGTGTGGGTCGGTGTCGACCGCAACACGGGTCGGCGCGTGGCGATCAAGTTCTATGCTCACCGCCGCGGCGTTGACTGGTCGCTGCTGTCGCGCGAAGTGGAGAAGCTTGTCTTCCTGTCCGCAGATCGTTACGTGGTGCAGTTGCTCGACGTCGGCTGGGATAGCGATCCACCGTACTACGTCATGGAGTACGTCGAGAACGGCTCGCTGGAAGATTTGCTGCGCAAGCGCGGCACGTTTGCGCCAAGTGAAGCCGTCGAGATGTTTCGCGAGATCGCCATCGGTCTGGCGCACGCGCATGGCAAGGGCGTGCTGCATTGCGATCTCAAGCCGGCGAACATCCTGCTCGACCAGGATCAGCGGCCTCGCCTGGCCGACTTCGGACAGTCGCGCCTGTCGCACGAGCAGCGTCCGGCACTCGGCACGCTGTTTTACATGGCGCCGGAGCAGGCCGACCTGGAAGCGGTGCCCGACGTGCGATGGGATGTGTACGCCCTGGGCGCCATTCTTTACTGCATGCTCGTCGGGCACCCACCGCACCGCAGCGACGCTTCGCTCAGCGAAGTGGAAACGGCCAAGGATCTGCCAGATCGGTTGAGCCGCTACCGACGACTCATCCAAGAGAATCTTTTGCCCGATGAGCATCGGCAAGTCGCGGGCGTGGATAACGCGCTCGCCGACATTGTCGACCGTTGCCTCGCGCCCAAGCCGCGGGATCGTTTTGCCAACGTGCAGGAAGTGCTCGATGCGCTACAGGCGCGCGATCAGAACCGCGCGCGGCGGCCACTCATCCTGGTTGGATTCATTGGCCCGCTGGTCCTGCTCGCGATCATGGCGTTCTTTGGTTGGCGCGGTTACGAGCGAGCGCTCAAAGAGACCGAGCTCGTCGCGCGTCAGCGGGCGATTGAAAACAACACCTTTGCCGCGGAACTGGCCGCCGAGAGGGTGAGCTCGGAAATCGCCAACTACTTCGAGGTGGTGGAGGACGAGGCGAGCCGCTCGCGTTTTGAAGCCTTGCTGCGGCCGGTGCTGGAGCACGAATCGCTAGCCAAGATCAATGATCCGCAAGCGCGCGAGTCCGACATCCAAGCGGCCCGACCGCCGTTTGTGACGGACGCAGCCCGCAAGGCACTGGATGAGTATCTGCAGTCGCGACTGGAGCGTTACCGCGACGCGGACGACATGCTCACGAACCCGCGCTTTGCGAGCATGTTCGTCAGCGACCGCTACGGCACTCAGATCGCAGCTGCACACGATGACGATGTCACGAGCCGCTCGATCGGCAAAAACTTCGCTCACCGCACTTACTTTCATGGCGGAGCTGCCGAGCTGCCTCCGTTTCCGCGATCGAGCGAGAACGCCAAGCATATTCAGAAGACGACGCTCTCAGCCGTGTTCAAAAGCTCGACGACCAAGATGTGGAAGGTCGCCATCTCGACACCTCTCTACCACGAAGAGGGCGATCGCGATGTGTTCGACGGCGTGCTCGTGCTGACCGTAAACCTCGGCGACTTCGAGTTCTTCCGCATCAACCAAGAGCAAAACTTGCAACGCTTCGCCGTGCTCGTTGACGGCCGTGAAGGAGAAGACACGGGAAAGATTCTGCAGCATCCGCTCTTCGATCGGTTGCTCGATAGCCGCGGCCGCTTACCGGAGCAGTTCCCAGAATATCGAGTGCCCGAAACGTTGCTGACAGGGTCGAGTGGACAGATCTATCGCGATCCCCTCAGCCAGCACGAGGCGGGAAAGGAATTCGCTCAGCAGTGGATCGCTGCGGCGGCGCCCGTGCGTACGCCCGGCTCGGCCAATGGGGACCCGACCACTGGACTGATGGTGTTGGTGCAAGAAGACTACGACCGAGTCATCAGCCCAGTGCAGGATCTCGGTCGCCGCCTGGTGCGCGAAGGCATTCTGGCCCTCTGCGTGATTGTGGTGGCCAGCGTGGCCCTGTGGTACTTCGTGCTGCGATTGTATCGCGATCCGACGGGTGTGGGCCGACGGATGGTGGGCGCACTTCCCGAGTCGACACCCGTGCATGGGATGGAGACGCTTCCCATCGCTTCCGCCAGACGGGAACCGTAGCAGCGATCCCTCGGTCGCCAGCACTCGCCATCGTTTCGCTCGATGAAATCGATCTACCTCGACAACAACTCGACGTCGCCGATCGATCCGCGGGTCGTCGAAGCGATGGCGCGCGTGCAGCGTGACGGACTGGCGAATCCTGCTAGCCAGCATCATCTGGGTCGCCGTGCACGTCGGCTGCTCGAAGAGGCGCGGGAAGGAATCGCCTCGCTGCTGGGAGCGGACGTGACGAGTCTTCGCGCGGATCAGCTCATCTTCACGAGCGGCGGAACCGAGGCGAACAACCTGGCACTGTTTGGCCTGACCGCGGCGGCGGCGGCGAAGACGCACGAGAAGCAGCAGGTGATTGTTTCGGGGATCGAGCATCCGAGTATTTTGGAGTCGGTGAAGCGACTCGAGCAGCGCGGCGTTCCGGTTGTGCGGCTGGGGGTCTCTTCGCACGGCGTGGTCGATGAGCGACAGCTTGAAGAAGCGCTCGAGCAGCCGACGGCACTCGCCAGCGTGATGCTCGCCAATCACGAGACTGGCGTGCTGCAGCCGATCGAGCGACTGGCTGCCTGTTGTTCGGTGGCCAACGTGCCGCTGCACACCGACGCAGTTCAAGCGGTCGGCAAAGTGCCTGTTCACTTCCGCCAGCTCGGTGTGAACGCGATGACGCTTACCGCACACAAGGTCCATGGACCGCTCGGCATTGGTGCACTGTTGCTGCGGAGCGACGTGAAGCTCGAGCCGACACTCTTTGGCGGTTTTCAGCAGGCGGGATTGCGACCTGGTACCGAGCCAGTAGCACTCGCCGTCGGCTTTCATGAGGCGCTGCGTTTGGCACACGACGAGCTCGTCGAGCGGACCGCGACGATAACTCGTCTGGCGGATGAACTCGCAAGCACACTCCGCGAAGCATTTCCGGATTTAGTCGTTGCAGGCGAAGCGGCGCCACGGTTACCGCATACGCTGAACGTCGCCTTTCCAGGCGTCAACCGCCAGGCGCTGCTCATGTCGCTCGATATGGCGGGAGTCGCTTGTTCCACCGGATCTGCCTGTGCGAGCGGCAGCAGTGAACCATCCCCAGTGCTCAAAGCGATGCGGCTGCCAAGCGACGCAATCGAGGGCGCCATTCGCCTCAGTCTGAGCGCTCTGACGACGGCCGGCGAAGTGGCCGAAGCCTCGCGTCGCATCATCCGCTGTGTAAACGACTTACGGACTGCCCAAAAGCCGCGGAAATCGGCTAATACACCTTCTTAAATCGGCCAAAAACCGCTACAATTCACAACTTGGCTTGCACGTTTGCAAAGCCGCTTGTCTTGTAGACGGATCGCCGGTGATCAGCGGAATTTTGTCTATCCCGCTTACTGTCTCGACCACGCTGGAAGGAGGCGCTGCCAACCTGCCACGCGGTGCCTCGTCGATGGACGCAACCAGCCGGCTCGACCTGATCGCAGGCCCCGAGAATTCGCTCGTCCGTGTGCTGCTCGAGGCGGTGCAGGCTGAGACGCTCCCGCACAACCCCATTGTGCTCGTCGGCGGCACTGGACTTGGCAAAAGCTCGCTCATGGAGGCACTCGCCCAGCGTCGGCAGTCGGCCTGGCCGGCGGTGCAGGTGGTTGCGACGACGGCTGTCGATTTCGCCCGCAGCTACAACCACGCGTATGAGACAAAGTCGCTCAGTGAATTCCGCAGCCGACATCAACGGGCAGGTGTGCTCGCGGTTGACGACGTTCATCGCCTCGCCAGCAAGCCGGCGGCTCAGCAAGAACTCATCACGACGCTCGACGCCATGCTCCGTCGGGGCTCGCTCGTGATCGCCACGATGCGTCGCCAGCCGAGCGAAGTTCGCGGGCTGCTGCCGGCGCTCGCCAGCCGCCTGTCGGGCGGTTTGATCGTACCGCTCGCCCTTCCTGAGACCGCGGCCCGCCGGGCGATGGTCGAGCAGCTGAGCAAGCAACTCGGTGTCCCACTGACCCGCGAGGTCGTTCACCGTCTCGCCGATGCGGCCCCTGGCAAGCGGCCTGTCTTTGCTACCCCGGTGCAGCTGCGGCATGCCGTATTGCAGCTCGCTCAACTGGCGCAGTCCCGCCAAGCGAACATCGATGTTCAACTCGTCGACCAACTCGTGCGAGAGCATCAGCCAGAAACCAAAACCACGCTCAGGCAGGTCAGCACCGCGGTCGCGAAGCACTTCCAGCTCACCTTGCAGGACCTCAAGGGGCAGTCGCGACAGCAGGCGGTCGTGCGAGCCCGCAGCCTGGCCATGTTCCTCGGACGCGAACTGGCAGGTGCCAGTTATGCCGAAGTCGGCCAGTTTTTCGGTGGTCGCGATCATACAACCGTTCTGCATGCCTGCCGCAAGGTTGCTGGCCAACTAACGGACGACCATTCGCTGCGAGAACTTGCTGAAGACCTCGCCACCCAGCTGACCCTCTCCGGGGAGCGTGGCTCATGAGCAAACGCTTGCAACAGCACCGGGCGGTGGAAAACCTGTCACTGCTTGTCGATCCCTGTCAGCGAAATCAACAGCAACCGACAGCCGATTCGATCACCGACAAACTCGCCCGCGCCATGCACACCGACGCGACAGCCGCTCGACAGCCTGCCGACAGGTTTTGCACGGCGATCAACCCATCCCGGAATCGCCTTAAGCGTCCTGCCGCCATGTACTAAGGCTGTCCCTGGTGCGACTGATCGACAGTTGCGGCCCGCAGCTTACTACTACCACTAGAACAAGTTCATTTCATTCAAGAGAGAGGGGCGAAAGATCGCCCCCGAGTGCCAAGCCGAACGTCGCACTCGATCCGAGGAAAGGTATCCGCAGCCATGAAGATTGTGTGTGACCGTGCGAAGCTCTTCGAGGCGTTCCAAACCGCCGCCGTGTTCGCCTCCAGCCGCAGCCCGATGGACATCTTGAAGAACGTCAAGCTGGAAGTCGATGCCCAGGCCGCCACGATGCTGGCGACCGACATGGAAGTGGGGGCCCGGGTGAACGTGACCGGCGTAGAGATCGAAACGCCCGGCGCGTGCGTGCTGCCGGTTGGTAACTTCGGTGCTATCCTCCGCGAGAGCAGCGATGCCCAGCTGCGCATCGAGGCCACCACGCGCGGCACGATCGTTCGCGGCGAACGGAGCGAATTCAAGCTAGCCGGCGCAGATCCGGATGAGTTTCCGGCCGTGGCGAAGTTTGAGGAGGAGAAGTATCACGCCATTCCAGCGCCGCTCCTGCGACAAGTTTTTGCTCGCACCGAGTTCGCTACCGACATGGAAAGCAGCCGTTACGCACTCGGCGGCGTGCTAATCGAACTTGACGGCAACAAGATGATTGCCGTAGGTACCGACGGCCGGCGACTCGCCAAAATGGAAGGCCCTGCCGAGCAAGTGAACGGCCACAAGACAGGCGACAACACAACGATCATCCGCACCCAATCAGTCCGGCAGATCAACCGCGTGATCAGCGATAACGACGGCCAGGTGCATCTGGCCTGCCGCAACAACGACGTGCTGGTTCGCACGGAACGCATCACCTGCTTTTCGCGACTCGTCGAAGGACGGTTCCCGCGGTGGCGCGATGTGTTCCCGAGTCGCCGAGATGCGGCCAAGATCGACATGACCGTGGGCCCGCTCCACTCGGCACTGCGACAGGCAGCCGTGGTGACCGACGCGGAAAGCCGCGGCATTGATTTCACCTTCGGCGACGGCACGCTCACGCTCGCAGCGGCCACGGCGGAACTCGGCCAGTCTCGCGTCGAAATGCCGATCGCCTACGACGGCCCGCAGATCATCGTGCGACTCGACCACCGTTTTGTGTCCGACTTCCTCAAAGTGCTCAGCCCTGAGCAGCACATTGTCTTGGAAATCGAAAACGGCGAAACGGCTGCGGTGTTTCAGGCCGACGACAGTGCCTACGGCTATGTCGTAATGCCGTTGTCGCGAGATCGATAACGGAACCTGCCGAAAGGCAGGCAAGCAAAGGATTGAACATGGCGAGGCGTCAGGAAGACATCGACGACGAGTACCTGCTCGACGATTACCGTCGCCGCCGAGTCCCCGTGCGGCCGGCGAAGCAGGTATCCGACGTCATCAGCCAGCTACTGGTGAAGAAGGGCTACGCCCAGGTGCAAACGGCAGCCACCTGCGAGGCAGCCTGGCAAAAAGCGGCCGGCCCTCGACTGGGACCGCAAACGCGAGCCGGCAACGTAAAGCGGGGCGTGCTTGAGGTGACGGTCAAGAACTCGGCGGTGCTGCAGGAACTGCAGTTTGTGAAGGTGCAACTGATCAAGTCGCTGGCCCAAAGCACGCCCGAGAGCAAGATCAAAGACGTGAAGTTCCGAGTTGGAACGTTTTAGCAAGCTTTTGGGATACAAGAAGCTAGCCGCGGCAGCGGCGGAACCTTACAGCCCTCGGCGTAAGCCGGGGGTTAGGACGAAAACGAATCAACCCAAGCCGCGGAGCGGCGACACCGAAATGAACCGCCCTGTGTCGCCGCTCCGCGGCTTCCGCCCCTAACAACCAACAAACCCGCGGCTCATGCCGTGGGCTGTAACGTGCCGCCGCTAGTGCGGCTCAGAAGACAAGGTCCGAAAATGTCCGACGAAAACCAGCCTCAGTCAGCAAATCCGTCCGAACCGCAGCCCGACTACCCACGCACCGATCCAACGGGCGATGTCGCTTACGGCAGTGAACAGATTCAGCACCTGTCCGACGTCGATCACGTCCGCCTGCGTCCCGGCATGTACGTGGGTGACATTGGCGCTCAAGGCCTGCATCACCTCGTTTACGAATTGGTCGACAACGCCATCGACGAAGTGATGGCCGGGCATGCCAAGAACGTGCTCGTCACCATCCACAACGACGGATCCTGCAGCGTCGAAGATGACGGTCGCGGGATCCCGGTCGAAAAGCACGAGGACGAATCGGCCAAGCAAGGTCGCGAGGTCTCGGCCCTCGAGGTGGTGATGACCAACCTCAAGGCCGGCGGCAAGTTCGACAAGCAAAGCTACAAGACGTCGGGTGGTTTGCACGGCATCGGTGTGAAGGCCGTAAACTTCCTATCGCAGTGGTGCGAAGTGCAGGTGTTCCGCGACGGGCACATGTACCAGCAGGAGTACGAGCGCGGCAAGCCGATGAACGAAGTGAAGCGGATGGGCGCGACGACCAAGCGCGGCACCCGCGTGACGTTCAAGCCCGACGCCGCGATCTTCACCACCACCAAGTTCCAGTACGACGTGCTGCAGAAGCGCCTTCGCGAGCTGGCGTTCCTCAACAATGGCGTGCGGATCAAGTTTCACGACGAGCGCAATGCAGAGACGGAGGAGTTCTACTTCGAGCGCGGCATTGTGGAGTTCGTCGAGTACCTGAACCGCGCCAGCGAGCCGATCCATGCTGAGGTGGTGCATGTTCACGGCGAGAGCGAAGGGGTGCAGTTCGATGTGGCGATGCAGTACGCCACCGAGTACACCGAGAACCTCCACTCGTACGTGAACAACATTCACACGCCCGACGGCGGTACGCACGTGGTCGGTTTCCGCACGGCCCTGACGCGTACGCTCAACTCCTACGGCAAGAAGGAAAACATGTTCAAGGATCTCGTCCCTTCGGGTGACGATTTCCGCGAAGGTTTGACCGTCATTGTCTCCGTCCGCGTCGCTCAGCCTCAGTTCCAGTCGCAAACCAAAAACCGCCTGCTGAACTCCGAGGTGGAAGGCATCATCAACACGGGCTTCGGCGAGTACTTCTCGAAGTTCCTGGAAGAAAACCCGAAGGTCGCCAAGACGATCATTCGCAAGGGCGTGCTCGCAGCCGAAGCCCGCGAAGCGGCCCGCAAGGCGAAGGACCTGCTGCGCAATCGCAAGAACATCCTTGGCGGCGGCGGTTTGCCCGGCAAACTGCGCGACTGCATCAGCCGCGATATGGAGCAGTGCGAGTTGTACCTGGTCGAAGGTGACTCGGCAGGTGGATCGGCCGAAGGTGGTCGGCTGCGGAATTTTCAGGCCATCCTGCCGCTGCGAGGCAAGATCATCAACGCCTACAAGTCGCGCGAGGACAAGGTTCTGGCGAACGAAGAAGTGCAGAGCATGATCCAGGCGATCGGCACCGGCATCGGTATCGATCAGGACATCGCAAAGCGGCGGTACAACAAGGTCATCATCATGACCGACGCCGACGTCGACGGCTCGCACATTCGCACGCTGCTGTTGTGCTTCTTCTACCGGCAGATGTATCAGCTCGTGGCGAACGGCCATGTCTACGTGGCCCAGCCGCCGCTGTTCCGCGTAGTGAAGAGCAAGAAAGACACGTACTACGTGCAGACCGACGAGGAGATGAAGACGCAGCTCCTGCAGCGCGGCCTCGGCGACTCGCAGCTTGATTTGAACGATGGCCAGGTGATCGCCGGCGAACGAATGACGCGGCTCGCGGGTATCCTGGCATCGATGGAAGAAGCTGTGCTCGCGCTCGAGCGCCGGGGCATCAGCCTGCGGGAACATGCGAAGCGGCACGATGCCGAAGGTCGGTTGCCGATGTTCCACGTATTGCACAGTCGGGACGAACAATGGTTCACCACCCGCGCCGAACTCGACGCGTACGTGGCTGACAAGGAGCAAGCCGCCGGCGGTGAATTGCCCGTGGCCATGGAAGATGCCGGTGAAACCAACCCGACAGACTCGGCGACGAACGGCTCTGCGAATGGTCACGGCAAGCTCGATGGCGACGGTAAGCCGGTGCCCGTTGGCCGGGCGTCGGCCTTGCATATCACGGAAATGCACGAGGTGCGGACGATCAACTCCGGCCTCGCCGACCTGAAGAAGGAATTCGGCTTCGACCTGGACATGCTCATCCCGAAAGAGCGGACCGGCAGTGATCAGCCGCGATACGTGCTCCGCCGCGGCGAGCACGAATCGGCGCTCCGCGACCTCCGCGGCTTGGTTCCCGCCGTCCGCGAAATCGGCCAGCGAGGGCTGCAAGTGACTCGCTTCAAAGGTCTGGGCGAAATGAACGCGGAAGAACTCCGCGAAACCACGCTCGACCCCGCCAACCGCACGCTCCTCAAAGTGAGCATGCGCGACGCCGGCGCCGCCGACGACATGTTCCGCGTGCTGATGGGAGAAAAAGTGGAACCCCGCCGCGAATTCATCGAGAAGCACGCGCTGGATGTGCGGAACTTGGATGTGTAGGCATGATGAGGGCAGAGTGACGCAGTGAATGGCTCCGCTGGTGACTTCACCAATATCGACATCCACTTGGTGAACTATCTTCGGACGATGGCTCGAGCTGGTTTTTCGCCTGTTGAAATCATTCACGCCATCCGACGTGAACCTCTGGGTGATAGCTTCCTCTTCGTGCTGAAATGCCTCATGGTGACTTTTGAAGCCAGTCTGTCAGATGTCCGCAGAGTCGAAGGTGGTAGATGTATGGGCAACGCAGCCTTCGACGACGATGAAATCAACGCAATGCTACAGCCGCTGATTGAGCGATACTTCGCCCAGCAAGACGAGTAGTGGTTGACGTATTGTGGTGCAGCGATCTGATGCGTGCGTTGCTATCTCGGCCGAGAAAGCGGAACACTCAGCTCAACGAATTTCTCATGGGTCACTCAGCAGGTTTAGCTCGTTAAGCTCCTGCTCTCCCTCTGGGAAAAGCTCAAGGTACTTCGCTCGGTGCTGGCGGTAGTTTGACGCGTACTTCTTGTGATACTCGCGGTATCGGCGGTCGCTCAGTTCGGCGATCAGAGCTCGCATGCAGCGGATAAGTAGTTCCCTGGCTTGCTGGCCCTCGCCTCGCTGGGCCCAAATTTCCGCCAGAGTGCTCAGTTCCTCCGTGAAGCTGTAAAACAGCTCGTACTTCTCCGCGCTGTCCCGAATCTTCATCAGAAACGACAAAGCGAGATCGGGCTGATTGACCTTAAGCGCGGCGCTTGAGAAGCGCGTGTAGCCCAGATTGTTCTGCCAATGGGGCACGAGCAGATTGATCAGTGAGACGACGTCGTCCGGGCGGCCGAGCGCTAGCAGCGAATCGACTTGTCGGTCGAACAATACGCCTGGCGGTCCCAACGAGTCGAAAGCTTCAGACTTTACCGACGGTTCGAGGCGATGGGCGACTTGCAGCCAGCGCCCGTAAACTTCGACGGCCGCCTCCGCACGTTCGATCCCCCGCGTGGCTGCAAGCGCGTCGACATACGCCTCGGCGTGACGCGTCAGCAGACCATCGCTACGCAGCAGCTTTTTCTGCTTGGATGGCGTGCTGGTCTCCAACTCGCTGAGCAGACCTTCGTAGGCAGCGACGACTTTTTTCGGATCGAGCGCGGCGACCGGCTGCAGGAACTTTCGCCGATCGGGTTGCTCCGTGAAGCCGAGCAATCGCCGGCCGATGTGCAGCCTAAGGATGGCTTCCGGCGGCGTGTCGCGCGGTTGTTCCGCCTGCGGATACCAGGCGGTGTGCTTACCGTCGAGCACCAGCCAGCCGTCTTCGCCGGCGATCGAGCCGCTGGCTAAGACGACCAGGCGAGTGCCGAGTGAAAGCTCTCCGGAGAGTTCGGCAACGTGCGTGATGACCGGGTACTCAAGCGCAGGTCCCTGCCAGTGGCGCAATAGGCCAAGGTATTGTTCCTCGTCCTCGATGTCGTCCGATTCTTCGATCAGGCCGTAGATTTGCAATCCGCCGGCGCAGTAGATCGCGTAGGCGTCTTCCGGTGGTCGCTCGTGAATGCGGTAGTCGTGATAGGCGTTTGTGTGTCCAGCGACACAACCACAGCCCACCTGATCGGCTTCCAGTCCCGTTCGATCGTAGAGCCGGTAGCGTATCAGGCACGCATTGACGGGGTTTTCAAAGGGGGGCCAGGCAAGTTCCCGCTGATCGATGACTTCCATTTCGTCCGGCGGCGCGCCGAGCTGATCAGGCTGGCTCAACAATTGTGCGAGCAGGGCCTTCCTCTCAAAGGCGGGATCGGCGACATCCTGCGGTATGAGATCTTCGCGTTCGAGTCGTGAGAGATAATCGCGCGCCAGGTCAGCATGTGTGAGATCGGTCGCAAAACGGGCAAGGAGCCTCAACCCGTCCGCTTGTCCCAAACTGGCGGCAATACGCGCCGCTTCGAGCTGAATCTTCGGATCGCCATGCGCAAGGGCCAGAGTCAAAACAGTATCGCGCCCGGAATGCTTGAGGAATTCCAGCGCTGTGACGGCACTCATCGAGCAATGTTCGTGATTGGGCAAAGGCCGGAGCAGCCATTCTTCGAGTCGGTCACATCCTGCAGCGGAATCGAACGGATGGTTATCCAAGTCGCGGGCAACTGCGGCGACGTTGGCGCATTCGAGCAGGCCCATGCCGATCGACAGCGGCGGCAACGGTTCACAGAGCGAATCGAAAACGAAACTGCGCTGCGGATGAAACGCGTAAACCCCGAGAATCGTCGTCCAAAAGCAGTTCTGCGGATTGAGTGGTAGCCGCGCAGCCTCGACCACCGCCTCGGCGGCCTCGCGCGAGAAGTAAAAGCTGAGCACCTTTAAAATGAACAGCAGGTCGGTGATGTCATCGTCGCTTCCACCCTTTAACTTCGTGCGGAAAATTCGAATCAGCCACCGCAGCCCCTCCTCGGCAAGGATCGGATAGGCTGGCGATTCTTCGCTTTCGACCTCCTGGAACAATGTGGCGAGGGCATACACGCGCGAAATAGGCTGCCGCTCACTGTCCCCCTCTAGGGCCAGCGTTTGCAAAGCCCTGCAAATGGCCTGGGCATCTCTGGCGCTGCGGACTGGATAATTCTCGAGCTTCATCAGCTCGCCCATCATGCGACCGCCCGGTTTCATACCTTCGGCGATGGCCCGTTCTAGAGGTGTGGGGGACACGAAGGCTCCGTTCTAGTGCTTCCGCCGTCGGTTAGCTCGGTTGAAGTTAGTTCCACTTTCTCGATCCGGCGAACTATACCAAACGAAATGAGCCACGACGAATCTTTTAGATCAGCGGACGAACGGCAAGCGGTGAAACGGTTTGACGGGCCGACCGACCCGTGTCCTTTACTGCCTCTGAACGGTGAGTGGCACGTTTGATTGACGCCGCTGGATCGTGCATTTAGAGTCGGGCCAGGGCACTCGGTGCTGGGCTGCTTTTTCTCACCAAGGTTCGCTTCGGATACGGGAGAATAATGGTGTTTCGCTTCTCTGCTGTCGTCGTGATTTGCCTTGCAAGCGCGGCGGTTGCCTGTGGCCAAGAAACGCCGCAGCAGAAGTACATCGTTTCGGTCGAGCGGATCTGGGACCGGGCGCAGCATAATGCGTTTACCGACATCCTGGAGCACGACAACACGCTCTACTGTGCCTTTCGCGAGGGGTCGGGGCACATTCCTGGACTCAACGGCACGATCCGCGTCATTGCCCGCTCGCGCACGCGCGGCGGGTGGCAGACGGTCGGTTTGCTCGATGAGCCGCATGTCGATTTGCGAGACCCGAAGCTGTCGGTCACGCCCGATGGCCGGTTGATGATCAACATGGGGGCGTCGTACTACCACGGTGACAAGCGGTTAAAGATCGAGTCGCGCGTATGCCGGTCGAACTTCCTTGATAGCCGTAGTGGCTTCGGCAGCAGTCGGCTTCGGTTCGACGCGCTGCAGCGAGTTGAGTTTCCGAAAGACATCGCTTCCGACATGGACTGGCTTTGGCGAGTTACCTGGCATAAGGGCGTGGCCTATGGCTGCCTACAGCAGGCTTTGCATCAGCGGGTGCTGCATGTGATTCGTAGCGAGGATGGCGTGAAGTGGGAGCATGTGGCGACGCTCGACGTGCCAGACGCGAACGAGACGACGTTGCGGTTTGCCGAGGACGATACGATGATCGCCATGATCCGCCGCGATGCGAAAAGTGGCGACTCGATGGGCTACCTCGGCACTGCCAAGCCGCCGTACACGGAGTGGGATCTGAAGGCGTCGAACAAGCGCTTCGGCGGGCCGAACTTCGTACAGTTGCCCGGCGGCAAGTGGCTTGCCGGCAGCCGCGGGCACGAGAAAGCAGTCAGCACGCAGCTGTGGTGGCTCGATCCAAAGTCAGCCGAAGTAACGGAGATCGTCACGCTCCCCAGCGGCGGCGATACGAGCTATCCGGGCTTCTTCGTCGACGAGCAGAACGGACGAGTGCTGATGTCGTACTACTCGTCGCACGAGGGGAAGTCGGCAATCTATTTGGCGACGCTCAGACTCGATGCGCTGGAGAAGGGCGAATAGCCTGTGCCGCATGAACTGCGCCAGCAAGCACTCTCGTTATCGACGCTTCTCAGAAGCGTCGATAAGCGGTCCCGTCTGCTGAATCTGCTGCATCGCTAATTCAGAGTTGTCACTGCGGAGCATTGAACAGAAACGTCGCTTCCGCTGAGGCATCTCCTTCGCTCGCTTTCTTACGCTTAGTCCGGCCAGGCGAGGGATTATCCGTTTTCGACAATCGGGCCCGCGCGCCGCGCTCAATGGCTGCCAGCGTAGAAGGCGCGCTGAGCGTTGGCTCCGGAGCGCCGTCGAGGCGGTCGCCAGGGATCACCTTCGCCAATCGCTCGGCGCCGCGCTGCACGTAGTCTTCCGAAAGATCGAAGCCAAGGTACCGGCGGCCGAGTTTCTTGGCCACGACGAGCGTCGATGAACTCCCTGCGAACGGATCCATCACCAGTTCGTTCTCGTGCGAGCAGAGGCGGATGATGCGGCCGAGGAGTTGCTCGGGCATCTGGCAGCCGTGGAAGCCGGCGCGTTCCTTGAAGGTGCCCGCGACGCGGGGGAAGTACCAGGTGTCTTCGCCGGCGGTGAAACAGTCGGCCAGGTCCTGCGGGCGGAGAATCCAGGTGTCGTCCGGCAGCCGGCCGTGCGGATTCGCGCGGGAGTCGGCGTAGACGAGTTGGCGGGCGGAGGGAATGCGGTTTTCCAGTTCTTCGCTACGGAAGGTGAACTTCTTGCGATCTTTCACGAAATGGAACAGGTGGGCATGCGAGCGGCTGAACTTGCTTTTGCAGTTCACGCCGAACGTGTAGTACCAGATGACCCAACTGCGGCAGTGAAAACCGATTTCCTGGCTCAGCAGCTTCAGTTCGGCGGCGTATTCGTCGCCGATCGCCAGCCAAAACGTGCCGTCGGGTTTCAGGGCGCGGTGAGCCGCCGAAATCCACTTGCGCGACCAATCGAGATACTCGTCGCGCTCCTTCACGTCGTCGTACACATCGTACTCATAGCCGATGTTGAATGGCGGATCTGCGAAGACGAGATCGACGCTTCCCTCCGGCAGGGCATTCATGCCGGCGATGCAATCGCCATGAGTCAGACTGCTGGTGAGCGCTTCCACGCGTGGCTTCCTTCCGGGCGGTTCCTAGAGCCGATGGCCTATTGTACCGGGAGCGCGCGCGCGGCCAAGCGGATGGTAAGGTGTGACGGTGAATACGCCGAAGGCGTTAAATAACGAAGCCCAGGGTCGCGCCAGCGCACCCTGGGTTATGTGAGACCAGCGGCAATGTTCGGAACCCTGTAGGGGTTCCATAGGCCGGACGGTCGTGGGTGACTCCGATGCAACCCTTTCAGGGTTGTTGGTCCGGGGTGCGGGATTACCCAGGGTGCGCTCGCTTCGCTCGCGACCCTGGGCTTTGGTGTTGAACGCCTTTGGCGTTCAGGGACAGTAGGTCCATATGCCGACCGTCCTCAGAGAGTTTCGAACGATCTCGCGTTACCGCGATCGTCAATCAAAACCAGAATCAGTGAGGGAGCATCAACGACATCCTCCGGCATTGATGCTTCGAACCTTACCACCCACTCATAATCGCCATCAAGACAGATGCGCTCGATTGAGTGAACCAGGTCGAATGGGATCTGCCGTGCTTCGAGATATTTTCGGGCGATATCCGCAAGGTTTTGCTCAGATTGTCTATTCGACACGCGTTGCCTCTGTTGAAGTATTGTCCCGGTGATTTGTTCCTACGTGTCTTCATGCATGCGGCCGGTGGTGAGGCGTTGGCGGAGGGTGTCGAGGATTACGGCGCCGAGTATCACCAGACCGAGGACGACCATTTGGGTGTAGGGCTCGACGCTCGTCAGGTTCATGCCGTTCTGAATCACGGCGATGACGAGCGCGCCGACGAGTGTGCCGAAGACGCGGCCGGAGCCTCCCTTGAGACTCGTGCCGCCGACCACGACGGCGGCAATCGTGTACAACTCGTACATGTTGCCGTACGTCGGACTGCCGCCGCGGTAAGTCGAGGCCATTACGACGCCGCCGACCCCTGCGAGGGCTCCCGAGCAGAGGTAGGCGAACATCACGACGCTTTTCACTGGGATGCCCGAGAGAAACGCGGCTCGGGGATTGCCACCCACTGCATAAAGATGCCGGCCGAGAACGGTGCGCGACATCAAGACGTGCGCTGCCGCATAGAGTAGGACCGTCAGCACGACGGCGTTGGGAATGCCCAGCAGATCGGCGCCGCGTCCCAGCCAGACAAACGCCTCCGGCACTTTGTAAACCGACTGCCCGCGGGCCAGGATGTAAGCTGCGCCGCGGGCCACCAGCATCATCGCGAGCGTGACAATGAAGGGCCGAATCCGCAGCAGCGTGATGAGTGCTCCCGAACTCAGACCGACCAGTCCGCAAACGACAGTCGCGACCAGGCAAGCGCCGATCATCACCAGAACCGAAGCTTGCGTGCCGCCACCAAGTTCGATCAGCAGCGCCGCAACGACTGCCGACAGGGCCAGCAAGCTGCCGACCGAAAGATCGATACCGCCAGTGATAATCACCAGCGTGGCTCCGATTGCCACAATCGCAATCACGGCGATTTGATTGGCGATGTTCAGCAGGTTCGAGCGCTTCAGAAAGATCGGCCAGCGCTCCGCAGCCGGTGTATAGACCTCGGCGGAGGCCAGGGAAGGGAACAGCCGAGCGCGGTCGGCGATGACAAGCCAGGAGGCAGCCGCGTCGGTTGCGGCGATCGCATCCAGCTGCAAATTCTCATCCACAAGCTGCTGCAGGGCCTGCCTGGCATCGCGCGGCGTGCCGACGACGACGCGGTGGCGCTGGCCGGCTTCCGCTTCGTTGGCATTGGGAGCGGCTGCAGCGAACGTGGCGTCGGCGGAATTCGCGAAAGCGCGGTCGGCGGGATTATCCTGCGCCACGATCAGCACGCGGGCCCGCGAACCTTCGGCCGCGAGAATCTCATTAGCGACCTGCTCACCTGCCTCTGAGCCGCTGGGGTACTGCTCGCGATACGTGACGACGCTGAAGAACACGCACAGAAGCAGCAGGACCACGACCATGCCGTAGGTCGAGAGCAGGTCGACTGCTCGGCTGCGGGCGTTTGTGTTGACGGGGTCGATTGTTGTTTTCACACGAAGACACTAAGAGGCACGAAGTCACGAAGGGGGAGAGGTAAGAGGTAAGAGGTAAGGGAAAAGAAAAAAGGTATAAGGGGCTGAGCCTTTGTTTTGTAGCTGAATTCGCCAGAATTCAGACAAACCCGTTCTCCACTCGCAGGGCGTCTGAATTCTGGCGAATTCAGCTACGGGGAAACAATCCCTTTCTTTCCTTCGTGTCTTAGTGCCCTCTTCGTGTCTTAGTGTTTAAGAAACAACCAAGGCCCATATCACCAACCAGGCTCACTTCAACTCCGGGTCTTTCTCCGCGTCGGCCCGCTTGTACAAGCTGGTGGGAATCAGGATCTCCGGCTGCACTTCTTCGCCGCTGGAGTGGGCGACGATCGCGTTGACTACTTCGATACCCATGCGGTCGGGGAACTGAATTGGGTCGGCGTAGATCTTGCCGTCTTTGATCGCTTGCTTGCCTTCCGGCTGACCGTCGAAGCCGACGATGATGACGCTGTCCTGCTTGTTCGCCTTTTCGACAGCGCCGCGGGCCCCGAGGGCCGACGGGTCGTTGATGGCAAAGATGGCATCAAGATCGGGATGGGCTTGGAGGGCGTCTTCAGCTGCCTTGTAGCCGAGGTCTTTGGAGCCGCCTCCTTCGAGTTCGGTCACGATTTCGATCTTGCCGGCGTTCTTCTGGTTGTGCTCGTCGATCACCGCGCGGAAACCTTCGACGCGGAGGATGCACGACTCGGCCTGCTTGAAGTGGATGATGGCGACTTTGCCTCCCTGGTCACCGCCACCCTCGCCGCCGAGGGCTTCGATGATGGCGCGGGCTGCTTCTTCGCCGCCGCCGCGGTTGTCGGTCGCGATTTGCGAAACGATCTCCACGCCCGGCTCGCGGCAGGGGATATCGACGGTGAAGACAGGAATGCCGGCTGCGTTCGCTTCCTGGATGATCGGGACGATCGCCTTGGAATCGCAGGGGCTGAGGACGATGGCGTCGACCCGCTGGACGATGAAGTCCTTGATCTGGTTCCCCTGCTTGGCAACGTCCTTGTCGGCCGAGACGACGAGTGTCTGATAACCGTGTCTCTGGCCTTCGCTCGTGATGTGGTCGCCGATCACCTTGAAGAACGGGTTTTCGAGCGTCAGGAGCGACACGCCAATGGTCTGTTGGCGGTTTCCGCTGCCGCTGGCCGGGGAGTTGCTCGTGGCCTGCTGCTCGCTGCGGAGGCAGCCGGCGAGCAGTACGGACAGGCAGACGAGTGCGGCGGAGAGGGTTGCGCGGCGTGAGGCAGATGTCCGCGGGGAGAGAGGCGGCATGATCGACTCCTGGGGCTGATTTCGTCGGTCGTCAATCTACCTGTAGCGGTTGTGGAAGGCAAAACTTGGGTTGGGGCTTGGTTGTTTTTCTCACGAAGGCACTAAGGGCACGAAGACACGAAGGTGGGAGAGAGGTGGCCTGGTGTGGTTGTATTGGTTGACAAAGAGTGCGTTATTCAGTATAAAAGAGTGAATATATACGCAACGATTGCTTTTGTAATGCGCGGTAATGGAGGATGAAATCACCTTGAGCGATGTGCGCTCAACGAGCAGGTTTGGGTACTTACGATTTGCTACTGCAGGGCGTGGTGTTCATCTATTCGGCCAGTTATTCACCAAGTACGGGTCCCCTGGGGGGTAGTGGAGTGTTGAAAAACCCCGGTAGTTTTTCAACAGGGAACCGAAAGGCGTTGAGCGCAAGTTGTGATGAGAGTGACGTGCATCACAGGACCTAAGGGGAAGTTTTTGGCCGCAGAGACGGTAGGTCAGGCAGTGCGTGCCTGACGGAATGTGGACTGCTGTCAGGTTGGGCCTTCGACTTGGAAGTGAAGCCGCTCTTCGTCAGGCAAGGGGTGCCTGACGTACGGCTAGTCGACCGGCGTATCAATAGGGCGGTACTCGCGTAACTGGTAAAATTGCGATTGACCCGGGGTTATCGATTCACACATCCCGAAAGTTGCGTAGTCATGTTTGCATTGTCTCGCCGTTTCACTCTGCGCACCCTTGTTCTGGTCATTTTGATTGCGAGCGTCGGATTGGCGTTGGTTACTAGCAGGGCCCGACGGCAGAGCGCGATTAGATACGAAGCTTGGAAGTACTACGGGACCGGCGTGAATGACGGCTCTTCTCAAATTGCACAAGCGCTGGATCCAGTTTATGAAGCGCTAGAACCGTGGGTTGGGTGGGACACGATCCATACCACCGATTGGTTTGAATTCGAGGCCGTGCCACCCGAAAACCTCGTCGCATCGATTCATGCGCTTCCCGGTGCTCCGCATGTGCTGGTTTTCATTCCAGTCGAACCGGTGGAGGCTAACGATCCGAACTGGAGGATTCGAGGCGGGGTACGCTTCCGAACGTACACAATCAGCCGTGAGGACACTCGCTGGCGAGACCAATTTTATGGCGCCGAGTCGCCGTTCCGAGACCACAAACTCCAACCGCGGCGAGAAAGTGGCGGCACAGTTGAACCATAGTTATAGGGTAGGCACGCTCCGTGCCTGAAGATGTGCGCACCACTACCGGGTGGAACGTTAATTGAAAACTCCGGCTCTATTCCGTCAGGCACGGGGTGCCTGACCTACGGCCGAGTTGCAATCGGCGGCGTGCAGACGTATGAATGACTCTCCCCGAACCATCCTTTCCTGGATTTACATCATGCTGCTACGTTGTTTTTGCTTCGCCCTGCTTACCGCCGGATTGGCTGGTTTTGCTATGACCCAAACTGCACAGGCCCAGCTGCCCGTGGTTGCCCCGGCTGCGACGAAGTATCGCGTTTATCTCGGTACCTATTCGGGAGCTAAGAGCAAGGGGATCTATGTCGCTGAGTTCGACGCGACGACTGGCAAGCTCTCGAAGCCGGAGCTTGCTGCGGAGCTGACCAATCCGTCGTTCGTGGCAATCGATCCGAAGGGGAAGCGGTTGTATGCGGTCGGCGAGGTCGCTGACTTCCAGGGGAAGAAGGAAGGGGTGGTCAGTTCGCTGTCGATCGATGAGAAGACGGGCAAGCTGATGCTCATCAATCAGGAGTCGTCCGGCGGCGGTGGGCCGTGCCATGTGAGCGTATCGCCCGATGGCAAGGTGGTCGCCGCGGCGAACTATGGCGGCGGCAGCGTCTGCTCGCTGACGGTTGGCAAGGACGGCAAGCTGTCGCAGGCCAGCTTCATCCAGCATGAAGGGAAGGGGGGCACGCCGCGGCAGACTGCGCCGCACGGGCACTCCATCAACTTCTCTGCCGACGGCAAGTTTGCGTTTGCTGCGGACCTGGGACTCGACAAGGTGCTGCAGTACAAGGTGAACGAGGACGGCAAGCTCTCGCCGAACGATCCGCCGGCCGCCGTGCTGCCGCCGGGGAGCGGCCCGCGGCACTTTGCGTTTCATCCGAGTGGCAAGTGGGCGTTTGCGATCAACGAACTGAACATGACGATGTCGCCGATGAAGTACGACGCGGCGAAGGGGACGCTGACCGTGCTCGATCCCGTCTCGACCATTCCTGAGGGGGCGACCGGCAAAAACTTCAGCACCGCGGAAGTGCAGGTGCATCCGAGCGGCAAGTTCGTGTACGGCTCGAACCGCGGCCACAACACGATTGCCGTGTTTCAGTTCGACGATCAGACCGGCAAGTTGAAGCTGGTGCAGAACCAGGGTGAGGGCATTGATACGCCGCGCAATTTCACCGTCGATCCGACCGGCGCGTACGTGCTGGTGGCGAATCAGGCGACGGATAGCGTGATCGTGTTCAAGGTGAATCAGGATACGGGCGAGTTGACGCCGACCGACGAGAAGATTGAGGTCGGCACGCCGGTGTGTGTGAAGTTTTTGGCGATGGAGTGAGAGTAAAGGAGCGTCTTAGCCGGAAGGTAACCACCTTCCGGAAAACGGCGCGGGGATCGAGCTACGGCAAAGTGGCGAGCCGGAGCGGAAGCTGATGTAGCTGAATTCGCCAGAATTCAGAGGCCCTGCGAGTTGAGTATCGATTGTCTGAATTCTGGCGAATTCAGCTACGAGTGTCGTAGTACGAGTGCAGTTGGCTGTGAGTCCGCGTTTGTCCAATCGAAGTGCTCTCTGCATGCTGGCCGCCGGGTTGTTACTGGCGGCGAATGTCGTCGTGCCGATCGCGATGGGGGATGTCTATCCATTCACGTCGGCTCCCATGTTCCGCGATGCGCCGCAGCTTTATTGCAACTATCGCATCGAGGGGCCGGATGGTCAGCCGCTGCCGAGCGAGCGGTTCCTGTGTCACCGCATCTACGATGGCAATCCGGTGGGGTACGGAGTTGGCGTGCGGCCGCCACGGGTGCTCGAGCAGTTCGGCGTGGCCCACGACGAGGCAGCCGTGCGGGGGCATATCGGTGAGCAACTCGCTAACGCGGATAATCGGGGCTACGCGTACGTCGATGTGGAGCAGGAAGTAATCGGGCCAGTCGAAGGCGGCCGCATCGGCGTGATGCGAGTTGACCGTTGGCGGATCGAAGTCGACTCACAGCAGGATGGGTCCAGCGGCGAGGCGTCGCAGCCGTGAAGCGCTGGCTGGAGCATTTGCAGCGCAAGACGACGCCCGAGTTCGGTCAACTGGTGAACTGGACGCTGCTTGCCAGCGCGGTGCTGCTCGTCTGTTTGCCCTTCGACGTGCGCGAAGGGGAGCGGGCCGAGCTGCCGTCGACGGTGCTCTCGTGGCTGCCGCATGCCTGGCTGTTCTCGCCCGCGGCATTTTGGTTGTGTCGTGGTCTGCTTTTGACGGGCGGTTTGTTGTGGCTGGCGCAGCGGTGGTTGCCTTGGTCGTGCTGGCTGACGACGGCTGCGTACACGGCGCTGTGGTCGCTGCATGTGGAGACGACGTACAACACGGCCCACATCTTCAACATGGCCAACATGCTGCTGGTCATTCAGTCGCTCTGGATCACGGCTGAAGCGGCGGCGATACGGGCAGCAGTTCGCGAGGGCCGGTACTGGGATACGCCACTTCTGCCGCGCTGGGTGGTGCTCGCGGGGATCGCGTACGTCGGCTTGTTTCACACAGCAGCTGGAGTGTCGAAGCTGTGGTTCAGCGGTACGGCTTGGGCGAACGGTACTTCGCTGCAGCTCTGGACGCACCTGTGGGGGCATCGCTGGGCGCCGACGACGTGGCTGGTGCTGAGCGACCGTCGCATCGCCGCCAGTTTGCAGGCCGCAACGCTCGTGATCGAAACCGCCGGCATTCTCGCGCTGGTGCCGCGCCTGCGAGTTTGGATTGGCTTGGCCCTGCTCAGCTTCTACGGCGGCGTGCTACTGACGTTTGATTATGGGTTTCATCTGAACGCGCTGCTGACGGCGATGTATTTGTTGCCGGTCGAGCGGTGGCTGAGGGGTTGGCGGCAGGCGCGGAACAATCGCTCAATACCTTAGCCGGTAGATAACATCTTCCGGAGATGGAGCGTTTGACTGTCCATTCGCGTTGACTTCCGGGATGGGAGCAAAACGCGCCGTTCTCCGGAAGGTGGTTACCTTCCGGCTACGTTGGTTTCGCGTTTGTAGGTCTCCTGCGTAAGATTCAGCATGCTTCGCCGCATTCTATTAATCCTCCCCATCTTGCCCGTCGTCGAACTGGGCCTGCTGCTGGTCCTTGGTAAGTACCTGGGGCCGGCGCCGGTGCTCGTCTTCGTCGTGGCGACCGCCATTGCCGGGGCGATGCTCTTGCGGCGGCAGGGTTGGAACACCTGGCGGAGTGTGCAGCGGTCGCTGCGGGCTGGCGAACTGCCGACCGAAGGGCTGGCCGACGGGCTGATGATCCTGGTGGCCGCCATGCTCCTTCTTTCGCCCGGTGTGCTGACCGATGTGATCGGGCTGAGCCTGCTGATTCCCTATTGCCGTCGCTGGTATCGCCGGCAGGCCATGGAGTGGTTTCGCCGTCGTGTGGATCTCAAGTTTGGTCCGCTCGGCCCGCGCAAGCCGGAGCGCGTGGAAGTGATTGATTCCTACGTCGTCCCTCGCGCCGAAGATCGGAATTGACGACGAACCTGGCGGCAGAGAGCACCCGCTTCGCGACGGCGGCGAAATCCTGCGGCATCGCGCAGTCGTGGTTGCGGTCCTTTTCTCTGCCAGCTAGCTGGCCGCAAGGTGAATTGAGTTCCCTTCGCTGCGAGAAATGGCCCGATTTGCGGCGGTTATTCTGCACATCTATTGACAGGGGGCCGTTTTGCCCGATAAACCCTTACTTGATGCGCCGCTGCGTTCATTCTGCCAGCGGGCCCAAGTTTTGAGGCGGAGAGGGAATTCCTGATGACCACGATTGACACCGCCGTTCTGTCCGAGCCGAGCCCGCTTATGGCTGGCGAGATGTCCGCCCAGGCTCTGTACGACAAGTGCTGGGCCCTGGCCCGGAACCTGTGGTGGACGTGGCATCCGGAAGTCAGCAACCTGTTCCGCGATCTCGATCCGATCCGCTGGCGCCAGCTCGACCACAACCCGATCGCGCTGCTTCGCGAGTTCACCCCGGAACGCCTCGCCAGCCGGGCCGCGGAAATGGTGCTGTATAGCCGCATCAACTACGCCCATCGCCGGCTGAAAGAATATATGAACAGCGGCCAAACCTGGGCCGCCACGCACGCGGGCGTGCTCGGCAGCAAGCCGGTGGCTTATTTCTCAGCCGAGTTCGGCATGCACGAGTCGATCCCGATTTACTCGGGCGGTCTGGGTGTGCTCTCGGGCGACCACATTAAGAGCGCCAGCGGCCTCGGCGTGAATCTGGTCGGCATCGGCCTGTTCTACGATCAGGGCTATTTCAAGCAGCAGCTCGACGAAACCGGCTGGCAGCGTGAGGAATATCTCGACACGAAGGTCGAGAACGTGCCGATGGCCCCGGCGCTTTCGCCGGACGGCAAGCCGGTGATGATCCATGTCGACACCCGCACCGGCCCGCTCTACGCCAAAGTGTGGCTGATGCAGGTCGGCCGCGTCCGCCTGTATCTGCTCGACTGCGACGTCGACGGCAACAGCCCGGAAGACCGCGAACTGACCAGCCGCTTGTACGGCGGCGACGAACGCACCCGCATTCGCCAGGAGCTGATGCTCGGCGTCGGCGGCGTGAAAGCGCTGCGAGCCCTCGGCATCACGCCGGGTGTGTATCACCTGAACGAAGGCCACAGCGCTTTCGGCCCGCTCGAAGTGATCCGCGAGCGGATGCACGACGACGGCATGAAGTTCGACGACGCGCTGCGCGAAGTCGCCCGTCAGACGGTCTTCACCACGCACACGCCGGTCCCCGCAGGTCACGACCGCTTCGGCGGCGAGATGGTCGAAGAGCATCTGGGCCCGCTACGCGATCAACTGGGCATCAGCTACGAGCAGCTTATGGGCCTCGGGCGCGTCGAGCCGCAAAACGATCAAGAGCCGTTCTGCATGACGGTCGTCGGGCTCAAGCTCTCGCGCAAGGCAAACGCCGTGAGCCAGTTGCACGGACACATTTCCCGCCGCATGTGGGCCCAGCTGTGGCCTTGGCGCGTGGAGGAAGAGATTCCGATCGGCCACATCACCAACGGCGTGCACATTCCGACCTGGCTTGCCCAGCAGATGATGCAGTTGTACGACCGGCACTTTGTCGCCCACTGGATCTACCGGATGGGTGAGCCCGAAGTGTGGCAGGCGATTCACAATGTCGATCCGGGCGAACTGTGGGAAACCCACAACGCCCTGAAGAACCTGCTGCTCGCGTTCGTCCGTCGTCGCGTCAGCCGGCAGTGTCGCCGCCGCAACGAGAGCGAGGAAGTCGTTGAATCAGCCCGCAACCTGCTCGATCCGAACATTTTGACGATCGGCTTCGGTCGGCGGTTCGCCACCTACAAGCGCGCGACGATGATCCTGACCGATCTCGATCGTCTCGACCGCATCGTGAACGACAAGGAACGGCCGGTACAGTTCGTCTTCGCGGGCAAAGCCCATCCGAAGGACGAGCCGGGCAAGCGGTTCATCCAGAAGATCGCCAACATGCGGCACGATCCGCGGTTCGCGAACCGCATCGCCTACATCGAAGATTACGACATGAACGTCTGCCGCCACATGGTGCAGGGCGTTGATGTGTGGCTGAACAATCCCCGCCGGCCGCTCGAAGCTTCTGGCACCAGCGGCGAGAAGACGGTGCTCAACGGTGGCCTGAACCTGTCGATTCTCGACGGTTGGTGGGCGGAAGCGTATGACGGTACGAACGGCTTCGCCATCGGCGAGGGCCGCAGCCACGTCGACGATACGATCACCGACAAGCGTGACGCGGAGTCGCTCTATCGGACGCTCGAAGAGCAGGTCGTGCCGATCTATTACGATCGCGACGTCGACGGTTTGCCGCGGCACTGGATCAAGCGGATGATGAACTCGATCGGCACCCTCGCCTGGCGGTTCAGCGCCCACCGTATGGTGATGGACTACACCCGCAACTGCTACGTGCCGGCAGCCGGCGGCCTGAGCTGCGATATGAGTGTGCGAGGCTGAGCCGGGTAGGGGCGACGAGGCCAAGGGGCAAAGAGGCAAAGGGCCAATTGTCACGGGAAAACAGCAACGGGGCGGGCCTGCGGGTTCCGCCCCTGTCCGTTTCTTGGGCCAACTGATAGGTTTTAACTAGGGAGAAGAGACCAAAGGGCAGCCCTCTTTGCTCTTACCTCTCCTCCCTTGTCCCTGATACCTTGTCCCTTCTCCCTCCGCCGCCCATGCCCGCACCGCGCGTCCTGATCCTTCGAGCCCCTGGCACCAACTGCGATGGCGAGACCGCCTTCGCCTTTGAGACAGCCGGCGCCAAGACTGAGAAGGTGCACCTGAATCGGCTGCTGGAGTCGCCGAAGCTGGCCGAGGGGTTTCAGATCCTGTGTGTGCCAGGCGGGTTCAGCTACGGCGACGACATCGCCGCCGGTCGCATCTTCGGCAACCAGATCCGGCATCACCTGTACGACGCTTTGAATGAGTTCAAGGCAGCCGGCAAGCTGATCCTGGGAGTGTGCAACGGATTCCAGATCCTGATCAAGTCGGGCGTGCTGCTGCCCGACCAGGCTCATGAGCCGATCGCCACGCTGACGCTCAACGACTCGGGAAAGTTCGAGGACCGCTGGATTCAACTCCGCGCGAGCGGCGACAAGTGCGTGTTTCTCAAGGGCGTCGACGAGATGTACCTGCCGATCGCCCACGCCGAAGGCAAGTTCGTCGCCCGCGATGCAGCCACGCTCGCCAACCTGGAACAGCAGGGCCAACTCGTCCTCCGCTACACGGCCGCAGCCGGAGCGCCGATCACGAACGAGCCCCTCAGCTATCCCGCGAACCCAAATGGCGCCTCGGCGAACGTCGCAGGCATCTGCGACGAGACGGGCCGAGTGCTCGGCCTGATGCCGCACCCCGAGCGCCACATCGACCCCACGCAGCATCCGCGCTGGACCCGCGAACAACGCGAACGCGGCGATGGTCTGGTCATCTTCGAAAACGCGGTACGCTACCTCGCGTAGGCGATCGAATCGGCCCAAGAGTGGTCGGCATTCGCCGTGTTCCGACGAGCTTGCGCGGACCTTAGATTTCGCTTGCAATCGTCTCAGCAGGCTAGAAAATTGGCTACGGCAGCCGATCTTCTCTTAGCCACTCCGGAGCACGCTTCATGTGCACCTGGCTCGCAGTGTCGACGTTGTGCGTTTCGCTGGCGACCTTGCCGAACCTGGAAGGGACCGTCATCGATGCCGACGGCAACCCGGTCGCCGAAGCGCGAATCGACATTTCCACTGCCGCCCCCAAGGTTGGGCCCGGCATCTTCTGCCCGAGTTGCTATCGCGATTGCGGCAAGTTCGCCCGCACCGATGCAGAAGGCAAGTTTCGCATCGAGTCGCTCGATCCGACGCTCAAATTCCGAGTGCTGATCGCCTTCCCCGGTCACAAGACCGTGCAGACACCGCTGACCGACCCATCGGCCGGCCCGCTGACGATTCGACTCGAACCACTGCCGAGCGATTTGCCAGCCAGCCGCATCACGCGAGGCAAAGTTGTCGACGATTCGGGCAGACCCATTGAAGGGGCGCTCGTCGAGCCGAGCGGTGGCAAGACGGCGGAACGTCGCTGGTATGGCAGTAGCGATGCGGAGCCAACCGTGACCGATCGGAATGGTGAATTCACGATCGTGCTTCCCGAAACCTACCTGGCAGTCGATGCGACGATTGTTGCCGATGGTCACGCGGGCACCCGGGCGGAACTGCTCACTCCGGGCGTAGAACGCAAGATCGAAGTCCCCTTCGGGGCGGAGGTGTCCGGTCGAATTGTGCGCGATGGGGCGCCGGTTCCGGGGCTGCGTATCGCGGTGGTTCAGCTGAACCGCAGCACCAATCACTTCATTAAAGCCGTGGCGGACACGACCGACGCGCAAGGCCGCTTTTCAATGCACAACTTGCCTGCTGATCAGGCGTATGCCATTTTCAGCGTTGCTGGCGAAAGCGCCCAGCCGCTCGTTCTTACGACGAAAAAGTTCAAATTGCCCGCCGATCGGCAGCAGCGTGATCTAGGCGATCTCGAAGTCATCCCGGCGATTCGGCTGGCTGGTCGTGTCGAAATGCCGGAAGGGATACCTCCTGGCATGAAGGTGGTGCTCGGCCGCGAACCGGCCTGGGACCTGATCAGCGTGGAGGTGCAAGCCGACGGCAGCTTCGCCATCGAAGGCCTCCCACCAGAGTCGTACACCGTCTACGTGACGGCGAAGAACACCAAACTGGTGTCGACGTTGCCGTACCAGGTACTTGGCGACCGCGAGTTTGGCTTGCGATTGGACGAATCGCTGACCGACTTGCGCATTCCACTCATGAATACGGCACCGAAGTAGGCTCGGACCTGCAGCGAGGGAATTGCCCATGTGGACCACGATCCTTTTGTCGTTTGCGCTGCTCACCGTACCCGCGCCCGAAGTGCGGCAAGATGCGGCGCCGTCCGGCGGGCCGACGCTCTCGATCTCTGGGGTCGTGCAGGACGAGCAGGGCAAACCGGTCTCGGCAGCAGTTGTTCTGCGTGCTCGGCTCGGCGGAACCAGTTACCTGATGGGACTCGATCACAATCGAGACGTTCTCGCCGCGCAGCAAACAGGCGTCGATGGTCGCTTCGCACTTCAGAGCATAGCGATTCCGCTTCGATTGCGAGATACGGTATCCCTCAGGCCGGAGGACGGATATGGCGGCGTGGAACTGCTCGTGTGGGCGGAAGGCAAAGGAGTGAAATGGATCAAGATCGACCCGGCGCAGCCGACCAAAGATTTGGAAATCGTCTTGCCGCCCGAGGCGGAAGTGGCGGGCGTGGTTCGTGGCGAAGACGGACAAACCGTGGAAGGAGCAACCATCCGACTCATCGCCGCCACCGCTTCCACGAATGAACTGGATCCGGTCTATCGCGGGCCGGGCGATTTGAATCTGATTTCGTCGGAGGCGATGATTTCGGTCAAGTCCGATGCTCAGGGCCGCTTTCAATTTCCGCATGGACCCCGCGGCTATCGAGTGGGCATCGCGGTAGAACATCCAAGCTTCCATCGGCTGTTCACGATGGTGAACACTTCGCCAGACGTCGAGGTGGATGAACTTCGGCCGGAAAGTAGAGTGCACGATGCGGTAACGGTCCATCGTTCTCCACTCGACGTTACTTTGAAGCCCGCGGAATCGATAACGCTCGTGGTCACAACCCATGACGGAAAGCCGGTCCGGGGAGGCGGCATTTATCTGATCGATAGTGAGCGCCATTACGGCGGACAAAGCCAGGCCGACCAGGAAGGGCGGGTTCATATTCCGATCAAGAAGAGCGGAACGTTCAAGGCTTACTACACCGCCGATCCGGCGCGGTCGCTGATGAACGGCCAGGCGGAAGTGACGGTCGTCGACGGACAGGAGCCGGAGCCGGTTGAATTGCGACTGCCTGCGGCCGAGATGCTGGAAGGTCGAACCGAGGATGCAGTTACTGGCGAAGCGGTTCCTGGAGTGCTCGTGCGATTCGTCCAAATCAAAGGAGAATGGCCAACCGGCGAACTGGCCGCTTCGTCGTGTGCCGTGAGCGACGCCGACGGGAAGTTTCAGATTCCAGTCGTTGCCGGGAAGGGGTCGCTACGAGTTGGGGACCAACTGAGCGGCTACCATACGCGCGACTACTTCACGCCGGTCGAAATCGTGACCGGGGAGCCAATTCCAGCGGTCACCCTGCGACTGCCCCGCGGGTTGCTGCTCCGCGGGCGCGTCGTCGACGTGGATGGAAAGGGTATCGGCGGCGCGCTCATCCGTGCCCAGGAACGTGCTCCTTACTTCAGGTTGGTCAGAACCATTTCTGCCGACGACGGCAGCTACGAACTCGCAGGGCTTCCGCTCAACGGTCACGCTCACGTCTTCGCGATGCACGAGCGAGGGACCGCCAATGCCACGGTTGCCCCACAGCCGAACGTGAAAAGCAGCGAAACGGTGGCGGTCGACCTCGATTTGAAACTGAAGGCGGGCGTGGCGCTGCAGGGCTGTGTTCTGAAAGACGGCAAACCCCGGCCGGATCTTGAGGTTCAATTGCAACGCTCCTTCGGCGAGCAGGGGAATCGCTTCAACGTCACGGTCGTCGCGGTCACCGATGCGGAAGGTCGTTACCGCTTCACCGGCCTCGAGCCGGGGGACAACTACTCGCTCGAGATCCGCGATGGCGATCTGCGACCCCCGCCAGATTGGACTCACGGGCGTCCCTACGTAAAGACCGTGAAGGATGTGCCGGTGATGGAGATCGACGACGCCAACCTGATGCCCTTCGGCCAGACTTTGGCCGGCATCGTCGTCAGCCCGCAAGGGGAACCGGTTCCAGGAATCACGGTCGGAGCCCAGACATCTTCGGGTCGCTCCCTTTCGCGTCCGGTCGAGGGACCCCCGCCATGGACCGAAACCGATTCCAAAGGACGCTTCCGACTCACCGGCTTACCCGATGAGGATTTGCAGTTGATGGCTTATCGTTCGAGCCCGCAAGGAGGAACGATTCGCTTCCCTGCGTTGGTGAACTGCGAGCGAAATCAGACCGACGTGCGCATCATCCTCGATCCGCGGCTGACAACGGAGGTCGAAGATCTGGACGCTCCTAAGTAGGTCAGCCAAGCAATTCAGTCAGCGTGCGAGCACAACTCCATTGTGCTCGGGCTTTCATCCATCCAGCCAGCGATACTCGTCAGTCACGATTCGATAACATTCGCAGGCCCGCTCTTCCAAGCCTGCGCGGTTCAGGATAGTCACCTCGCCGCGGGTGTAAGTCAGCAGGCCGTCGTCGCGGAGAGGTTTGAGCACTTCGCTCACACTTGCTCGGCGCACGCCGAGCATTTGCCCGATGAACTCGTGGGTCAAAGCCAGGCGATCTTGATTGACCCGGTCCTGTGCGATGAGTAGCCACTTGCAGCAGCGCTGTTCCACTTGGTGGAGCCCGTTGCAGGCGGTACTTTGCATCACCTGCACCATCAGCGAACTTTGCGACTGCAGGAGCACACGTTCCAAGCTCGGGCGCTCGCTTGCCAACTGCAAGAGATTCTCGGCGCCCATCCGCAAGCCATGGCCCGAGATCTGAGAGAAGTAGCGATACGGCAACGTCTTGCGCCCGAGCAGCACCGACAAACCGACTCCACCATCGATGCCGACCGTGCCGATCTCAATGATCGACCCGTCGCGCATGATGCTGACGAGCGAGATGAGACCGGCGAGTGGAAAGGTCACGCTGTCCATTACTTCGCCTGGCTCGACCAGCGATTTAGGAACCGGCAAATCGATCGGACGAAGGTGCGGCAGCAGCGCATCGAGATCATCGACCGACAGTCGCTGGAGTAGCCGGTTCTGACAAGCCGTCTCACGGGTGATAGTCATATGCTTCCCTGGAACCGCCCGCTAAAGGGTTTGCCAATCTAGCGCCTGGGCGGGAAGCGATCGGCCTATTTCATCCTCAAAATACCCGATCCGCAAGCTCGACGAGAGCGAATTTCGCCTCGTTGGTCATGCGTTCGCAGGAAATTCTTCGCAATTGCCCGTTTCGCAGTTGCGGATGCGCCAGCTCGCATAGCCGGGCGGCGGCGGGTTGCGATTGACGAATGACCGGGCAATTGCTTGCTCCTGGAACGAGGCTCGAACTTCTACCGATTGTCCCGTTGCATCGACCAGTTCGCAGGCGAACCGGAGGGGTGCCGGTGCAAGGCTGGGCATATTCGATCATCTCCTACAACGAAGGCGGCGCTAGCGGTTGGCCAGCGCCGTAAGGGGCATGCGACCGACTGGCGGAATCCGCAAACCCCGAATGCCTGTGTCGCTGCCAGTCACTCGCAAATACCTGCTGATGGAGTGCCAAATAAGCTGTGAGGAGCGACGAGTACGTGTCAGGATTTACGGCAAAACCATTTCTGCGAGATTGGCCGCAACTCAGTTTGACTTGCGGCATCGCGCAGGCACATAATGGGAATGAGGCCGCAATACCGCAGGTGCGGCTGCCTGCCTACTTTCCCGCCTTGCTGGACCTACCTGGAGCCTCCCGCCATGTCACGTGCAGCGGTTTGTCGTGGTCCGATTGCTCGCCGCTCATTCTTGCAGGCCGGTGCGCTGGCCTTCTCCGGAATCGGACTTGGTGATGTGCTTCGCCTACGGGCGGCGGCGGCTGCCGAGAAGCAGCAGGCGGAGAAGGACACCGCGGTCATTTTCCTATGGCTGCCGGGCGGCCCGCCCCACATGGAAACGTTCGACATGAAGCCGGACGCCCCCGAAGATTACCGGGGCGATTATCGGCCGATCTCGACGAACGTACCGGGCATTGAAATCTGCGAGCTGATGCCCGAGCTCGCAAGGCTCGCCGACAAGTACACGCTCATTCGCTCGATCGCCCATACCTTTGCCGATCATGGTGGCGGCCACAAGCGGTTCATGACGGCCCGCGATCCAAAAGAGCCGGCCGGCTTCGTGAACGACTATCCAGCCGTCGCCTCGATGATCGCCGCGCTGCGCAGCCCACTGAAGCGCGGCGTGCCGAGCTACGTGATGGGTGTCGACAACGGCCGGCAGGGGATCGACACCTTCAGCGTCGGCACCGCCTACCTCGGGCAGGCTCACGGGCCGTTCTTCGTCGCGGGCGATCCGAGCTCGGCCGACTTCAAGGTGCAGAACCTCTCACTCTCATCGCGGATGGAAACGCAACTCGACGACCGTAAGCAACTCCTGACCGGCCTCGACCGGATGCGTCGTGACGTCGACACCAGCGGATCGGCTGCGGCGATGGATCAGTTCAACCGCCGCGCGCTCGACCTGCTCACCAGCAAAGAAGCACGCGACGCCTTCGATCTTTCGCAGGAACCGGACGAGCTGCGCGAGAAGTACGGCAAGCATGCCTGGGGCCAGCGAGCCCTGATGGCCCGGCGACTCGTCGAAGCCGGCGCGACGTTCGTCACGATGGTGCTCGAGAACCCCTACACCTCGGGCGTCCCCTCGCTGAAGAATGGCACGTACAACTGGGACTCGCACGCCGTGAACTGCCACATCTTCGACGACGGCCGCGTGAGGATTCCGCTGCTCGACAAGGTCGTCGCTGCTCTGATCGAGGACCTGTACGCTCGCGGCCTCGACAAGAAAGTGATGGTGGTGGTGACGGGCGAGTTCGGCCGCACACCGCGCATCGAATCGTCGATCGGAACGCAGACGGGTGTCCGGCAACCAGGTCGTGATCATTGGCCGCAGGCTCAGTCGGTGCTGGTCTCGGGCGGCGGCATGCGGACGGGTCAGATCGTCGGTTCGACCAACAGCAAAGGGGAACACCCGAAGGATCGCCCACTCACGCCGAACGACCTCTGGGCCACGATGCTGCACCATCTGGGCATCAACCAGAACCACAACTTCCTCGACCTCAGCGGCCGCCCCATGCCGCTGCTGCCGTACGGCGAACCGATTGCGGAGCTGCTCTAAGAAGCGAACCCGCTCGCCCTTTATGTTGGATGTCGTCAGTAAGCAGCCATTCAAAGCTTGCACCGAATTTGCGGTGCAATGGCTGAGCGCGTTGGCAGCCTATGATCTTGCTCGCCTTGAGCAGTTGATCGATCGAAATGAAAGCGGCGGGCCTTTGGCGGAATCGTTTCCGCCGCCGCAAGGATTTACCTACGCCGGGCCGGAGCAAGCGGTGAATTGGACGATGCATGTTCTTGGCGCGAGCGACGCTGGCCTGAGTCTGCACTTCGAAGTGCCCTTCGTCGAGAAAGAGTTCCGACCCGGGATGGCTCGTTTCTCGATGCGCCGCAGAGGAGAGCAACTGGAGGTCACGTTTGAAGCACTCGTGCCAACGTGAGCGAACTGCGTAGCCAACAGTGATCGGCGATTTCCCTCGAGGAGGCTTGCCCCACCGCTCGCTCATTCCTGATTACTCGTCGCGCGGTTGCTGCTTGCTAGTCCGCTTCGACACCTTCTTTTGCTGCCGCTGCCGGTTAGCGTTGGCGATCCGCAGATCGGCAGAAGGCTTCTCTGGCGAGCACCAGCGGATTTTCGGGCGTTCGTGTTCCTGCACTTTGTTCATCGGACGTCCTCAGCCGAAGCAGTTGAGAGCAATCCACGCGCCAAGCATCGAGAGACTTCCTCCACGACTGCCGGACTTATCGTGCGCTGGGTGGCTGTGCCAAATGCGCGCGAATCTTCGCCATCAGGTCGACCATCAACTTTTCCCAATATTGTCGCGGCAAGTAGCTCTCGAAGTTTTCGAGCACACGGCGGGCTCGGTCGTTGTTGATCTGCATTAGGGCCAAGGCGCAGGCCTTGTGTACCTGGTAGTTGTCGACAGCGAGGCAACGTTCGATCTCGTCGATGATCCGCGGATCCGTTCGATCGATCGCCAGCAAAGCTCGAAGAGCCTCAGTCGTGCATTGCGGGCACGACATGAGCCACGTTGATTGCCAAGCCGACAAAACGGCATCGAAAGCGGAGGGGGGAGGCTGACGCATCTTGCCGACAATGTCGATGGTCTGCTTGTAGATCGCGTAGTCTTTGACGACCAGCAGCGGCAGGAACACAGGCAGCAGCACGCCATCCAGCTTGCGACGGGCGAGGGGACGTAGCTTGTCATCGACGGTGCGCCACCGCCGCTTTTCGGTTAGTTCCCTCAAATCTGCGATATCCTGTTCGGTCATGATTTCGTCCTCTCAAACGAGGTCGCATCTCGACCCGCTCCATGCAGGCCACGGATCTAAGACTTTCCGGGCGGTCGATGATCGAACAGATTCAGAACGGAGTGGATGATGGTGAGGGCGACTCCCGCTGCTGCAAGAGTCAGCAGTGCCGCTCCCCAGCCGACAAAGATGACCTGATCGCTCCCTCGCGGTGACATCAAACCGGCTGCGGTCAGACCAACTCCGCCAGCCATGGTGACAGCGCATACCACGAACGCGATGATTCGCATGAGACAACCTCCGCTGGATCGATGCGTGATGTGATTGCCGCTACGATTTTACTCACCCTCGCGGTGAAATACCCGCAGCGCGTCACTAGAAACTGCCGTCGCCGAGCGATTACGGTGAACGATAGGTCAGGCATCCCGTGCTTGCCGCAATGCGGGCTACGAGCGAGTACGTTTAAGCTCGCAACTGCCGCGGACCGCTCTTCGTCAGGCACAGAGTGCCTGACTTACTAGTTCTCGTCCGACTCGACTTTCTTGAGTGTCGCGACGATTTGTTCGGCGGTTGCCGGGCGGTTGGTCGGCTCGGCGGAGATGCAGGAGGTAATGATGCTGGCGAGCGTTCGGTTTAGCTTCGGGTAGAGCTCGAGGATCGGAGTAGGGGGCGTGGTGTCGTGATGCAGGGCACCTCGCCCTGTTGTGTCACTGGACGGCCAGGGGAAGTCGAACGTGCAAAGCTGGTAAGCGGTGACGCCGAACGAGAAGATATCGACACGGTGATCGGTGTTGCGTCGGCGGACGATCTCGGGAGCCATGTACAGCGGTGTGCCCGTACGATTGCCCGGAAGCATGTACTCGCGCTGCATCGGGACCGTGAGACCGAAGTCGATCAGCTTCAGGCTCATCCCGTCCGGAGCGACGATGAAGTTGCGCGGGCAGATGTCGCGATGGATGAAGCCGGCTTTGTGCACTGCGTCGATCGCCTCGGCCATCTGGCGGATCAGGATGTGACGCTTGCCGACGATGATCGGGTCGCGGTTGTTGACCAGCACGTTCATGCCAGTCCCCTGCACGAACTCCATCAGGATGTAATCACGACCGTCCTTCATCTTGCCGAACTCGTACGTCTCGACCACACGCGGATGCTTCAGCTGCATCCCGATTTTGCCTTCGGTCGGCTTGTTGAGCCCCTTGAAGCGAGATTCGAACTGAGCGGTCTTCTCCATGTCGAGCAGCTTGAGCCCGACGGTGCGGTTCTCCTGGCGGTCGATCGCCATGTGAAAGTTCGACATCGTGCCGGCGATGGCTTCGCGCACGATCGAAAAACGCTCCGCGAACTCGGGCCGCTTGTCTTTGAAAAGATCCTGCAGCTTCTGAAAGATGCTCGCCATCGCCTGTTCCTGCTGCCCGTGCTCCGTAGACCAGCCGGCTCCAGCAGCGGGTGCCGCCAATGGTGTGCCTGCGCGAAGCGAAGGAGCCCGTGGAAGGTGCCTCTACTGCATGGAGCGTTCCGCACTCCGCCCCACTATTTTAGACGCTTCCCGTGCCGAGTGTCGTGAGAAGGAAGGGAGAATGTCCGCTTAAGGACGGTGGCGGACTTGTCCTGTCAGTTAGTGAGAAAGTTTTGACGAGTTGTGTATGCCGTGCTAGATTGGACGAGCGTGACCTCTCGTGCCCAAAGCGGCACGTGAGGCGATCGCTGCTGCGCGGTGGATCGCGGGGGGCGAAAGTGGCTCTTTCACAATCTGGTTGGATCGGTTCTGAGACTCGTCCCAGCTCATGACGTTTTGGCAGAGCGTTCGACCCTGCCGAGGGGTTGTGAAACGGTTGGCTCAGCAGGCAAGATACCCCTGTTCAGCCGTCTGTTGTGAGGGTGCGAAAAGCTGTTGTGAAGAAATGGGGTCGTTCTGGTCTAACTCGTTGGAGCACAAGTCGTTTCGGCTATTCAAGCACTGACGCAAGGGGTTGTAAAACGGTGCTCGGTTGTAGCTGCCAGGCCCTGTTCAAGGAGCCGGCGTGCGACGTGAAAAGGGGTTGTAGAAGTTTCAGCCCACGGGGGTGGCATGGGCGTCCTCGCCCATGTCGATCAGGGGGAGGACGTTCGCGACTAAGGGGTTGTCCAACTTGGCGTGTCGGCTCAACGTCGGACTGGCGAAGGGATCGCCCGCGGCAGGGCGACGGTTCCACGGATGGTCGATGGGCGCGGGAGCGACGCTGCTGGGCTCTAGTCGCCGATCGGCATGGGCGGGGACGCCCATGGCACCCATGCATTCGACGCTCAGTTCCGGGGCTTCGCGAGTACGCTCCGGCCCCGGCCACCCGGACCGAGGATTCGAATCCCCGGGTAGCGACTTACTTGCCGCAGTAGTCGATCGAGCGGGCGATTTCGCTCTTGAGGCGGGAACGCGGCACGATGCGGTCGATGAAGCCGTGCTCCAAGAGGAACTCGCTCGTCTGGAAGCCCTTCGGGAGTTCCAGGCGGATGGTCGCCTTGATGGTACGCGGTCCCGCGAAGCCGATCAGAGCTTTTGGTTCGGCGAATACGAGGTCGCCGAGCGAAGCGAAGCTGGCTGCCACGCCGCCCATCGTCGGGTTCGTCAGAACCGAGATGAACAGCCCGCCGGCTTTGTCATAGCGGGCCAGGGCCGCAGAGACCTTGGCCATCTGCATCAGCGAGAGGATGCCTTCGTGCATGCGGGCACCGCCGCCGGAGCCGCTGATGATGATCAGCGGCAGCTTCTCTTCCGTGGCTCGCTCGGTTAATCGGGCCAGGCGTTCGCCGACGACCGAGCCCATGCTCCCCATGATGAATGCCGAGTCGGTCACGCCAATCGCCACGCGGCGGGCGCGGATCATGCCGGCGCCAGTCACGGCGGCGTCGGTCATGCCGGTCCGTTTCTGCTCAGCGACCAAGCGTTCTTTGTACGGTTTCTGATCAGCGAATTCGAGCGGATCGGTGGGGCGCAAATGGCCGTCCCACTCCTCGAAGGTCCCTTCATCGAGAACCTGCGCAATCCGCTCCGGAGCGGAGACATAGAAGTGGTATTCGCACTGCGGACAGACGTTGAGGAGCTTTTCGGCTTCCTTACGGAAGATCGAGCTGCCACAGCCGGGGCACTTGGTCCACAAGCCCTCA
>Ga0164290_1000391_pt1 | contig 148127 bp, 136 predicted proteins | sample Micstemetagenome_FD_108782 | JGI IMG/M metagenome (GOLD analysis project Ga0164290, IMG submission 108782) | Contaminated culture microbial community from soil near Moab, Utah, USA - Microcoleus steenstrupii SON62 (Illumina Assembly) | ecosystem: Environmental > Terrestrial > Soil > Soil crust...
CAAAGAATTCTTTGAGATTCTATCGTTGTCAGTTTCTGCTGTGAATGGGTGCGAAGTATGTGTTGCCTCCCATGAACAATCAGTTCGTAATCATGGCGGTTCTCAAGAAAGAATCTTTACTGCAATACGATTGAGTGCTGTTGTTAAAGGTTTATCAGCATTACTGTATTAAAAATCTCAGAGTAATGAAGACATTAAGTACTTTACTTCTCTTTATTTGTTTGGTAATGGGGTGTTCTCAAAAGAACACTCCTTTATCAAATAATCAAAACAAACTAAAGGTAGTTGCAACGACATCCATCATTGCTGATGTGGTTTCGATAATTGGTGATACAGCTATTTCAGTCACTTCTTTAATGGGCGCTGGTGTTGACCCACATTTGTATAAGGCATCATCTGGTGATTTGACTTTACTTCGTGAAGCAGATGTTGTTTTTTACAATGGTCTCCATCTTGAAGGAAAGATGATTGATGTATTTCAAAAATTATCTTCTTCAAAACCAGTCTCCCCTATCGCAAATGAATCCTTACTGGGACTTCGCAAAATTTCTGACAACTTATACGATCCACATATTTGGTTTTCAATTCCATTATGGAAACAAGCAGTAACAACTATAAAAAACCAATTGTCTCAAAGTTCACCAAAAAACAAAGAGTATTTTGAAAACAACTATAGTAAGTATATTCAGTCTTTAGATTCGTTAGATGCTTGGATTAGAACTTCGATTTCTTCAATTCCTAAAGAAAAACGTATTTTAGTGACTGCACATGATGCATTTGCATATTTTGGAGCAGAATACGGAGTTACCATTCATTCATTACAAGGAATATCTACCATAGCTGAATTTGGTATCAATGATATCATATCATTGGTAAATAAAATTGATTCATCTAATATTCCTGCTATATTTGTCGAATCGAGTGTACCTCCTAAATCCATTGAAGCAGTCATAAACGCATTAAAAACTCGCAATAAAACAATACGATTAGGTGGAGTTCTCCATTCAGATGCTTTAGGTGAAAAGAACTCTTCCGCTGGTACTTATATCGGAATGGTAAAAACTAATGTTTCATTAATTGTCAATGCTTTAAAATGAATGTAGGAATAGAAATTCATGATTTGAGTACTACCTACAACCATAGGCCTGTTTTATGGGGAATTGACACAAATATTCCTACAAATTCGCTCACTGCTATTGTTGGTCCAAATGGCGCTGGAAAATCAACCCTTTTGAAATCAATGATGGGATTAATTCCTGTTTCAAGTGGTTACGTTCAATTTTTGGGAAAACCCTTAGATGAAATGAGAAGTCTTATTTCCTATATGCCACAACGTGAAGCCGTCGATTGGGATTTTCCAATTAATGTTTATGACGTTGTTTTGATGGGAACGTATGGTAAATTGGGACTATTCAAACGACCACGAGCAGCTGAAAAGGAAAAAGTCCAACGTGCCTTAGAAATGGTGGGCATGCAAGATTTCTCAAAAAGACAAATTTCTGAACTTTCAGGAGGTCAACAACAACGTGTGTTTTTTGCTAGAGCTTTAGCGCAAGATGCTGAAATATATTTGATGGATGAGCCTTTTGCTGGAATTGATGCAACTACAGAAGAAATGTTATTGTCTTTACTTACAACGATGAAAAATGAAGGTAAAACCATTGTTGTTGTTCATCATGATGTTCAATCAGTTATTCGAAAATTTGACTATACATTACTGTTAAATTTACGTCTGATAGCTGCTGGTCATCCAAAAGATATATTAACTGAAGAACTTTTACATAGCACTTACAGTGGTCGTCTTAGTATTTTAAGTGAAGTATCAGAGTTGATAAAACAACAAGAAATTGCTATACGAATTGATAAAGTATAATTAGAGTTACAATGAAACTCTTTCGTATCCCAAACGATCGATTTCTTTCACAGAATAATACCCTTCTAAACCACTTACCACAACGGATTCTACAGTCTCATAAGATATGTATCCTTTAGTATCAATCAAAGAATCATCTATAAAAATGTCTTGAACCTTACCAACAACAATTCTAGAGTCATTATCTGTTACAGAAAAATGTTCGTGATATGAAACTGACAATCGAATTGGAGATTCCAATACAAACGGAGCTTGAATTGAATTTTCAAAATGTGGTGTAAGCCCAGCTTCATCAAATTCTGAAACTCCATCACGAAAATTAGCTGAACATCTATGAGCTTTTTTGTAAAAACTATCAGTAACAACATTGACAGTAAATTGTTTTGAGGAGAGAATGTTATCAAATGTTTGAGTATTCGAAACAGGAGGTCGGAAACAAACTCCCATCATAGGGGGATTAGCTCCAATATGGAAAATCGATGAAACAATTGAAAGATTTGGGACATAATTATTATTAACCGTACCAATCAAATGAACACTTTTCAAACCCCAGATACAGTTGATAAATGTTCTTCGATATTCTCTTTCCATGTTTTGAATTTCCGTAAGAGAAAAACGAGTAATTGACATAAATGTCTTGCAATCAGAATGAAATCATATTTTTTTGTGAAACAAGATTCTCTATAGTATAGTTCCTTCAACGAGGAGCTACCATATACAATCTTGTGTTATCTTTTATAAAATCTACCCAAAGAAATGTATTATCAAACGAATACTCAAAAGTAACATCTGCTCCATTTGAAACAACATTTGTTTGTTGTTTGTACAAATCGTCCAATTTTTTCAATAATTTAGTTCGATTTTTCAAGTCGAAGGTATATCTATAGGTATGAACTTTTTGTAATTCACAAATAACCTCAATTTCTTTAATAGGTATAGACAGAAAACGAAGATTTTTTGTATTTCGAATCACTATTTTTTCAAGTCCATTTTTAAGAGATTTTTTCTCTACACGAATTCCTTTTTTTTGAATTTGTTGTTCAAGTAGAATATTAGAATCTCCAATCCAACCAAATATTGAGTTTTTTTCAGGAAATTCACGTGAAAAGCTCGAAGTTGAAAGACAAAAAAACAAAAACACTACAATCAGTCTGAACTGTTTAGTAGTGTTTGTATTAAATTTTTGATGGGTTTTCTGATACATTTATATCATTATTTTGCTTGTCCATAGACCATCAAGTCTATTTTTTTCTTTTCAGGATATGAGGTTGTCATACTGATAGTAGAGGTAAAATACCCAGCTTTGCTTGGAGTTGCTTTCGCTTGTAATTTGAATTTTTGACCATTTTTGATGACAGTTTTTTTGTTTACATTGGTAATGATTGCACCGTTGGTAATGGAAACATCCGTAATCTTAATATCTTTACCACTATTGTTTTCCATTGTAATTTCTCCACTTGATTCTTTACCAACTTTTAGATCTGAAAGTAGGATATAAGACTGAGACATTTTAAACGGATCCAAAACATTTGCATGAAGTTTTAAAACTTTTGACGGTGTTTTAGAATCGTTAGAAGAAATGGTAATAGTTTTCGTTGTTTCACCATTAATACCTTGAATATTCAACGATACTTCTAATGTTGATGTTTTACCAGGCTCAATAGTTTTATTGTCTAAAATTGTTCCTGTACAACCACATCCGACCTTTACATCTGAAACAGTTAACGTCTGATTTCCAGAGTTTTTCAACTTAATTTTTGTTTTTAATGGAACAGAAGTAGGCTTTACCTTCCCCCAACTATATGTATCTCCGCCAACGATTTCTAATTTTGGCTGTGCAAATACAGAAACAACCGATAAGATTGCAACAGCAATGATGATTGTAAATTTCATTCAAAATCTCCACTTGGAATTGTTAAAACTATAATTGTAGTAACGAAAAGAACATATACAAAATTGTATGGTCTCATTTATTGTTGTATGATGATATTGTTATTTAAACAAATCAGGGTCGAATCGTTGAATGTAATCAATTTCAGTTTGAGCATTAAGTGTATCTTTAACAGACATATAATACTGAAACAAAGCATACCGAGCCATAACTTCATGAGGATTTAACTCTATTGCTTTTTTGTTTGATACAACTGCTTTTTCTGGTTGTTTCAGCTTATTATAAATCTCAGCTTGAAGATGATAAATACCTGCAAAATCAGATGGTCCACGTTTAAGAACTTTGTCAACATGTTCTAAAGCACCTAACAACGTTTTCTCATCAGGACCACGAGAAGCATTGAATGCATTATTATAATCATGAACAAATGCCGGTGTATAATTAGGGTTCTTACCTTTTGGAGGCATCATCATTGCTAATTCGATGTCAGATTTTCTTTTGTACAAAGCATCTCCAAAATTTAAACTGGAAACTTGGAAATAGTATCCATAATATCTTCTACGAAATTCTTCTGAAGTAAACAATGCGCGTTCAGCATAGGCACTTGGTTTCAAACCAGTCGAAAAATATACAAAATCGGGTTTTCGAGAAAGAACATAATCAACATTGTAATTTCGTTCTTTCCAACCAGTTCTATTATACTGTGAAACTTCCGGAATAATCTTTGGATTATGGGCAATTTCTGCATCAGTTAATCCAATCATATCTATAATTACGACCTCAGAATAGTAACTCAACGCTCCAATTGTCGTTGCAGCCAAAACTAATGGTCTCCCCATTTCTGCTTGTTTTGCTTTCAACCACATTCCAGTAAGTTTCATTTTTTCGACTAATCCTTTTTCTAATGAAACCTTACGTTCGTACTCAGCACGACCTTCGTGATAGTTAGCGTGAGCCATATAGGCTGTGGCTACAAAACAAAGAACTAATGTTACAGGAATTCCTACAGCAATATTTTTTTCGCGTAACCTTTCACCAACTTCAAGTATTGCACCAATCAGCAATACTAACGATATTGGGAGTACTGGTAGGAAGAATCGATACATTGCCAAAACATCTCCACCAACATAAATAATATATGCTGAGTAAAGGACAACAAATGCAACTAATAATGCAGCACTTCTCAACGATTCATTATTACCTTCTTTTTTCATTCTAAGTAATGGAATTATACCAACGACTGTTGCTACTCCATAAAGCATATAGGAAACTTGAAATCCACGGAAATAATCCCACCCTGCAATAAGATATTCAATTGAAAATCCTGTTTTTGCATAGTATGTATTCGGAAAAGGATAACCATAATAGCTGTAACGGAACCCAATGTAAATTAGCATTGGAACTATATAGACCAATGTGCCAATGAGCCTATCTTTTTGAAACAGCGCAGATATTGTTGAACCTATGTTCTTTTGAGTTGAAAAAAATGTCTCTATAAATGAATAGGCATACAACATTGCAAACACATACATTCCTTCTGGTCTCGTTAAAGATGCCAATAATGCAGTTATTTGCCAAGCAAATGGAAATAATTGATCTTTTCGAAGAAACAGCCAAAACGTTGAAACAACTAAGGTCACAAATAAAGAAGTTTCCATTCCTGAAACTGCCCAGAAATGATAGGAATTATTCATTGCCAGTACAATCGATGGGAAAGTAGAAAGTAATCCAATAACCAATGGATTTTTAAGTAGTGAATCTCCGAAAACAGAACTTTGACGTGATAAGAACTCTTTCGTAAGATGAAAAGTTGCAAACAAGGAAGTAACTCCAAAAAGTAAAGACATTGTTTGAACTCCAGTTTCCAAATTCATACCAAAGAATTTCGACATTGCAGCCAATAACATTACCCATAAAAAGCAGGTATAGCCTTCAACTTTTTCGCCAATATTATACACTAATCCATCACCATTGAGAAAATTTTTCACATATCTCATAGTGATATAGGTGTCATCTTGGAGAAAACTTTGCTCCTTACAGATGGAATAAAACGATATAGAAATGATAGTTACAATGATATAACCAAGAAGAATTGGTATCCATGGATTGGAAGTTTTTTGAGGTGTTACTTTAGTTTTTTTCGTTTGTTTCGTAGCCATACTATTGTCAATTTGAATGAAAAGTTGCTCAAAATTACGTTTTCAAATTTAAAACATCAAATTTATTTACTTTTTTCACCAAAATAGTTTTGACTAAGTAACATTCATTGTAACAATAGTTACTACTTTTTGACGTTACAAGAACTCAACAATCCTTACTACTATCACCAATTTGTAATGAAATTCTTCATACTTTATTCCCTTTGTTTTTTTCTTTCTATTTCAGTTTATTCTCAATTAACTGAATTAGAGTCCAACTATCCTCTTTACAGGATAACAGTTCCAGGAAAAGAACCACAGATGCTACCTAAAACGCTTGCAATCAATGACCAAATGTACTCATTTGCATTAGTTTCAGGTGCCTTAGACTATTACAAAGGACCAAATTGGGAAATGGTACCCAAAAATCAATTTACGATTATTTCATTTCAATCTAATTTAGATAAAAGAATTTTTTCAAAACCATTTGGACTTTTTAGAGGTGCGGTAGTTAATTCAACGTTGGATTCATCAGGAAATCTATATTTAACAACTACTGCAAAATTACATTCGACAGTTCCAAAGAAAAAAACATTTGAAAAACCTTTAGACACAGATTCTATCTATGTAACTTGTATACTTCCTTCTACTTCAGTCCAATGGTCACGTTCTTTCGGATTCACCAACGCTTCTGACATCCAATTTCACACTATCCATTTTACAAAAAATTTAGCAAAGATTTACTTTCAATCAAAAGATACATTGTATCAATTTGATGTGAATTCTCAAGGAAATATAGAAACACAAAAGCAATATGCCATTCCCAAAAAACACAGAGTTTCATTTTTGGCTACGAATCCAGCAGAAGAGTTGATAGTGTTAACGACAAAAACTTGGGGACAATATGAGATATCTTACGAAGAACAACATTTGTTAATTACTTACAATGTATTTCAAACTATAAAATGGCAAGAATTTATTAGTGGAACAAGATTTGAAGTGTTTATAAAGTCACTTTTAGTTGATACAAAAGGAACAATTTATGTTGTTGGAAACTTTTTGAAAGAAATTACTTCTGATTTCACGACAGTCAAGTCAAAAGGTCAACAAGATATTTTTATTATTAAAGTTTCTTCACAAGGAAAGACAATTTTAGTCAACGGTATTGGTGGAGCCGATGGTGATAATATTTCTGCAGTAACTTTATCAAGTTCGAATGATCTTATTTTATCTGGACAGATGTATTCAAAAGGTACCATACTGAATGAGAAATTAGAGTTCTTTAATCAACCATTTACATTTGTTGCCAAAATATCATCCGATAACCGTATAGTTTTTTCGAAGGTTTTTAGTGGATATAGTGTTCTACATTCAAAAATAACCGAAGATCATTATAAACGAATTTTATTAATCGGTTCTTTTAAAGATACATTACTCATTCGAGATGGAAAACAATTAGTTTCAAAAGGTGGAAATGACTTCTTCCTTGCTACATACGATGAGTTTGGGAATTTAGAGGCATACGAACCTTTCGGTACAGCTGATGATGAATCTTTGATTTTAGATTGTGTATTCATACCGAATAACAGATTTACAATTATTACTTATAATTCAAAATTGATTCCAGAGAAAAAGACAAAAGAATATTCTCAAGTTCTGTGGCGATACAGATATCAACGGTAATAGTATTCATAAATGGGAAAAAAATTCACTGTTGAAGAATTAGTAGATTTGACAACAATTAAAGGTGGTAAATTTGAAACAACCTCTCAAGAAGAGGCTTTTCAATTCTGTGAAACATTGTCAAAAAACCATTATGAAAACTTCCCTGTTGGTTCCATACTGATTCCTAAACGTATTCGCCCACATTTTTACAGCATCTATGCATTTTCGAGAATTGCAGATGATTTGGGTGATGAGACTTCACAATATAGTCTCGAAAAACGCTTAGATTTGCTTCATAATTATGAACAGCTACTCTTTGACAAGAATTCTTCAAACCCAATTTTCCGTGCTTTGGAAATTACTCGAATGGAATTTTCAATACCGATAGAACCATTTACTCGGTTAATACAAGCATTTCGAAGTGATATTCTTTTTGAAGATTATGATTCTTTCGAATCTCTTTATCAATATTGCCACTTTTCTGCAAACCCAGTTGGTGAGTTATTACTTCGATTATTTGGTGAATGGAATGAAGAAACTTCTTCTAGTTCTAACGATATTTGTACTGCATTACAATTACTCAATTTCTGGCAAGATTTGTCTCGAGATATTCCAAATAAACGATGGTATATTCCTCGTCAAATAATGGAACAATACTCTCTTTCAAAAGAATCGAATACACTTATTGGAAACGAAAAAAATAAACAACAAGCCTTAGACTCTCTCTTTAATACCACTAATCAACTTTTCGAGAGAGGTGTTCGTCTTCTATCGTGTATAAAATCAACAAGATTACGTATGGAATTATCATTTATCATTGGTAGTGCTGTAACTGTTCAAAAAAAAGCAATGAAAATCGGAACTTCCTTATTCTCGACTAGAATCAAATTACAGTTATTTGATATTCTACCAGTCATCCATCGTACTTTGAAATTGTATAATTCTATTTGATTTTGCTCGATATGAGTGTCAATATTGTAACTGATTTTTCGAACGTATCTCATGTAACGAAACAAAGTAAAACCAGTTTTTACTATTCATTTTCGTTTTTACCTAAACAAGAGCGTCATGCATTATATGCAGTCTATGCTTTTTGTCGTGAGATAGATGATATCGTCGATTCACTCAGTTATCCACTTTATGATTCTATTCCTAAAAAACGTGAACGTTTAATGGTTTGGCGTAATGATTTGGCAAATATCTATGCAAATTCGAATACCAAAAAGTCTCTCCTACCACTTGCGTCCGTTATAAAACAATTTGATTTACCAAAACAATATTTTTTAACACTTATAGATGGTTGTGAACGAGATTTACTTCAACAACGCTATGAAACATTTGCAGAATTAAAGGAGTATTGTTTTTCTGTAGCTTCAATTGTTGGGTTGCTTTGCATTGAAATTTTCGGATACCGTCATGAAGATACTAAAGAATATGCTATTAATTTAGGCTATGCACTACAATTAACGAACATTCTTCGTGATATTAAATCTGATAAAGATAGAGGGTATATTTATTTACCTCAAGAAGATTTAGAAAGATATAATTATACGGAAGAAGATTTATTTGCAGAACGGTATACACCAAATTTTGTAGAGTTGATGGAATTCGAAGCTCGACGTGCAAGAGAATACTACAGTAAGGCTCGAGCTGCACTTCGTCCAGATGAACGTTCATCTATGGTTACTGCAGAAATAATGGACAGAATATATTTCAGACTCTTAGAAAAAATCGAGTTAAATAATTTTCATGTTTTTTCTAAAAGAATGTCCGTAACGACTGCTCATAAATTTCTCATTGCCTTGAAACATTGGGTTTCATCAAAAGTTTTATCTCGAAAATACTAATTTTATTGGTATGAAACTTATTTTTGTTATTTTTGTTACTATTCTAAACAAATCCGATCGAAAGTATACAATATGAACATTCAGTTTACTGAAGCAGAATTAAAAGAAGTTGACAAACTCAAAGGCTTGTATCCAGATACAAAGGCTGCCATTATGCCCATTTTATGGATGGCTCAAAAAAAATTTGGATGGCTGTCTGAAGATGTAATGAAATATGTAGGAACCTTACTTTCTCTGCCATATTCTCATGTTTTGGGAGTTGCAAGTTTTTACACTATGTATTTCAAAAAGCCAATGGGTAAACATCATGTTCAAGTTTGTACAAATGTTTCTTGTATGCTTCGAGGTGGTGAAGAACTGTATGAGTTTGTTAAATCTACCTATGGAATTGGTCATAACGAAACTACTCAAGATGGGAAATTTTCATTAGAAGAAGTTGAATGTATGGGTGCATGTGGTGGAGCTCCTATGATAGCAATCAATGAAGACTTTTATGAGAACGTTTCTATTCGTGATGTAGAAAAACTTCTTCAAACTTTATAAATGATTACGTGAAAACGTTTCAATTTTCAACTGTATCTCAGCGTTTACTCTTAATAATCTCATTCGGTTATTTAGCTCATATAATTACCAATGGACTAAGTACAACTTGGTTGCAGTTATTACCTAAAACGCTGATTACAGAACCTTGGAGAATACTCACCTATCCTTTAGGAGTTTCCAACGGTTTTGAAATGTTTTCATTTGGATTTACATTCTATTTTCTCTCAACATATTTAGAACGTATTTTTACATCCAAAAAGATAATTATTCTTTTTACTTCTTTACTCGTTGCTCAAGCGTTTCTTCATTATACCTTTTTTCAAAATCCGAATATTCCTCTTCATGGGGTAAATGTATTTACCAGCTTTACTTTAGCGGTGATATCTTTTACTTTCCCTAGAATTCCTGTTCCTATTTTTGGATTTTTTTCGTTACGACTTCTCCATTTATCGGGAATTCTGATCGCAATTTCACTTATTCCTCACTTTGTATCTTTGATATCTAATTTAAGTTCATCAATTCTCTTTCAGATACTCACTCAGCATGGATTATCGTTGCTTTCTGGAGTATTTATAGCGTTCTATACTTCCTATAAACGATTAGCCCTTTCTGTTGTTACTAATCAACAGTATATTCAAGAACAACCATACTCTCCTTCTAAGTTTCAAGTTTTTCAGGAAACTTCTCAAGAAGAATCAGTTTTTGTTTCACGGTATCATTTGTCAAATTCATCAGAACGTAGCACTATTCCAGAAGAAGTAACCTTAGATTTTATAGATGAGGAAACTCGGCTCAATCAAATTTTAGATAAAATCTCATTTCAAGGTAAAGATTCTCTCTCTGAACTTGAAGTCAAGTTTTTAGAAGACTATTCTAAAAAATTATAATACTTTTTTTGAAGTTTTGATTTTTTCAGAACTAACAATTTATGTCTTTTTCTTCTTTTCAATTCGAATCACACCAATTAGAAAATAACTGTCAAGCTTTGTTAGCTGGTGAAAGCAATTACATTGCTAATGCTGCAAATATTTCTTCTCTTGTTTTTCATTCATTGTCTACTCTTAATTGGGTTGGGTTTTATTTTATAGATATTACATCAACTTCGAAAGAATTGGTACTTGGTCCATTTATAGGTAAACCTGCGTGTATTCGTATTCCTTTTGGGAAAGGTGTTTGCGGAACATCTGCTTCAACTGCTCGTACAATTGTAGTTGATGATGTTCATCTGTTTGAAGGTCATATTGCCTGTGATAGTGCAAGTAACTCGGAAGTTGTGATTCCAATCATTAAAAACAACGTACTATTAGGAGTATTTGATATTGACTCACCAATAAAAAAACGATTTTCTCAAGAGGATGTGAACCTACTTGAAAGAATCGTTAATTTTTATGTTGAATCTTCTAATTTTAGTTAAAACAATTCAATGTATAACTTAATTCGAATCATTGGCTTTCAACCAATCTTTTGCTACATCAGAACCCATATCAGCAGCTTTTTTGTAAAAACCAATCATATCTGATTTAAAGCTTTTTCGTAAATATTCATCATCAATTCTATAGATGATATCTTCAAGAGCAAATGCAGCATTCAAATAAAAATCTCTTTCATTTCCTTTGATTGAAATTGCTGATTTAAAATCCTCTACGGCTGATTTGTTTACTTCAATATTATTATCAACATTAGAAATAATTTTAGCCATTCCACGATTGTTGAAGGCAAAATAGTTTTTAGAATTTGAAGAAATAGCAGAAGTATAACTATCTATTGATTTTTTTGCATATTCTACACCTTTAGCTTTCGTATCTTCACTTGCTATCATCTTAGAGGCTAAACTGTAATAGGCATTACCTGAATAAAAATATGGCATCTCTACACGTTGATTTGTACTGATAGCAGAATCAAAATTTGCAATTGCAACTTCGAATTGTTCCATCGACAAGTAAATTTGACCACGATTTGTATAAATATCAGTTAAGAGATTTTTATGATCAGAATCAGTTTTTCCGTTTATTTGAGTAATTGCACGAGAATACTTCTCTAATGCACCTTGCTGATTGTTAGTTCGAACTAACGCAGATCCAAAATTGTATAAAAAGCGAGGATCATTCATAATCTCGTTACTTTTTAATTCTTCAACTTTGCTGAAATCTTTTACTGCATCTTCAAATTTGGATTGAGCCAAATATGCAATCCCACGTGAAGCAAAACCAGGTGCATATTTTGAATTAGCTTGAACTGCTTTTGTATATTCTACTAATGCACCTGAAGGATCTCCAGCTTTCATTTTTTTATCACCTGCTCTATGAGCAATATGTTCTTTTTTGTCTTCTGGAGCTTGGGTTTGTTGAGAAAATACTGTTGATGCCAACGATACAAAAGCAGCGATACAACCAATTATAAATAGCTTCATTGTTTGATTTTGAAATTTTTTGATATGATATTTCATTTTAAGAATTCAAATGTACAACATTTAAGAATGTATTACACAAAGTGATGTCATTTTTGGGTATAAATACGTATCATTTCTGGAAGAATTATTCTTTAGTCAACAAGTCAGGAACAATCAGATAAAATCTTCCAATTTCTGCTTGAAAGATTGTTCCTTCTTTTGTAATGAAAGAAAAAGAACCTTCCATTGTACCCCAATCGGAATCAATGGGACAATAACTAGTATAGGAGAAAGAAGTATTAGGCTCTAATTCTGGGAAATATCCAACGACACCTTCACCGGAAATGACTTCTTTATCACCCTCTGCATTGATGATATTCCAATGTCGAGAGAGCAACTTTACCCATTGAGCTCCTTCATTGGATATAACAACATGATAGCTAAAGTAATATTGTCCAGTATCCTCAGAATCCCGTTTTGGGATGTAGGATGGTATTACTCTTACTCGTATATTATTCGTTACTACATCAGAAGAAATATTCATAGTTTTACAACCAAATGTTTTACTATTGAACATATTTTTTCTAATATACCATTTTTTTGGTTAGAATTCAAAAATAGGTATAGATATTCCCATAAAAAATAGTTGTTCATAGTCTCCGCGCATGTATTGATCGGGATTAATAAGTTGATTTCCTGTTAATATTGTTGGAGTATTAACTATGGGTAATTGTACAAAAGATACTCCAGAATACAAATACAACTTATGATATAATTTGAAAGTTCCACCTACAAACCAATGGTCAAAATAGGTTGGGAATCGAGTGAATCCCATAGAAGCTTGAAAACCAAATCTTGATAAAAAATCATGATAGAACCTACGTTCCCAAGGAAATCTACTTGGTTGACGAGGATCATTATCTGGAAAGACTTGCAAAGAAATCATTCCATCGCCTCTAAATTCATTTCTTGGTTCTCGAGTTGCAGTCGTTGCTAGAGTTTGAGAATTAAATTCAAATGATGTGACAGGTTGGCGAGTCCATACATAACTTACTCCAACTCCAAAATTAGTATAATGTACTGAATATCCAGGTAAATCTTCCACCTTACAATCTAATGCAATTGGGGTTTCTTTGTATCTATAATACTCGATTCGCATTACATAATAGGGCAACGTTGTTGTAGTTGTTTTGGGTTGTACAATAAATGAAAATGCAGGATTTCCATTTGTATGAACTTGGGTTACATTTGTAAGCTGTTCCCATTTCCCCTCATTTTTACTTATACTTTGCATTCTTAATTGCAAATTATATCGTTCATTGGGTGTATCTTCTACTATAATTACCGCCAATAAATTACCGCTTGAGAGTAATTGTTCTTCTTTATTTGTCGACATTTTTATGAGTGAAAAAGAATTTTTTTGTGTTGTACCATCAAAAAAAAGTACATATTCAGGTCGAACTGTTTCACTTAAAACAGAACCTCGAGTTAGCAAATACTCTATAATTCCTAATTTTGAACTATGTAAATACAATTGAATAGGTGTTGTTTCATCTTGTTGGGCTAACTGATGAAGAGCCAATACATCTAACTCGCTCATTTCTTCCATATTCTTTGTTTGAGCAGAAAGTAAACAAGTAGTCAAAAGTAGAACAACTACAGAAGTAATATATTGACGAAATATATTTTTCACACCCAACTTTAAATCATTTTTTCTATTCATTCTGTTAATTGTCAGTAGTTGTCGAGTTGGATAGTATATTTGTTATACTTACTATTGTTTTAAACACCCAGAACAATGAAAATTCTTCATACTTCCGATTGGCATCTTGGTCAAACCTTACACTTTCAAAGTAGAGACGAAGAACATTCACTTTTTTTAGATTGGCTCTATGAGTTCATTATAAAGGAAAACATCGAATGTCTTCTTCACACAGGAGATGTATTTGATGTTGGGAACCCAACTAATAGTTCTCGAGAATTATATTTTACTTTTTTGTCCAAGCTTCAAAACACAAATTGTAAAACAACTATCATCATAGCTGGCAATCACGATTCGCCTATGATGTTGCAACATAGTGCTTCATTATTAGCAAAATTACAAATTTTTGTGATCACATCTGCACAAAAGTTTCAGGATCCTATAGAAATCAAAAATTCTATAGGGGAAGTTAAGGCACTTTGCTCTGCAATTCCATATTTGCGAGATCAAGATTTGATGTTGTACAAACAAGATGAAGGAATTGAACAGACCAAAGAACGATTACGAAATTCTATAGAGTCCTATTATATTCAAGCACATTCTATTGCAGAACAAAACAATCCTCATAAAGTTCCTATTATATTAACTGGTCATTTGGTCGCTTACAAAGGTGAACTCACCGAATCACAATCAGAACGACCAATTCATCGACAAAACTATGGTGAATTACATACAGCTAACCTACCATCTGGAATTTCGTATGTTGCATTAGGTCATCTTCATAAACCCCAACAGATATACGGTGGAGTTTATACTCGATACGCAGGTTCTCCAATACCATTATCTTTTCAGGAAGTATCGTATAAACATTCTGTGACAATTGTCGAGATAAATGACAATGGAATCAATACAACTCAAATACCAATACCAAGAAGTCGATTGTTATTGAGAATTTCTATTCATACTTTTTCAGATTTTGAGAAGTCATTACAGGAACTTCTTAAAAATAGCACTATTACTTTGTCCCCTACTTGGATAGAATGTGAATTTATCAACCTTGTTGTTACAGACACACTGAAGAACGAACTTCAATCAATTGCTGAGTCCTACGATGCAATGATTTTAAAATTTGTACATACCAATACGAATTTTCAAAATGGCTCTACAACTACAACATCGAAAGATATCGGTTCTTACAATGATTTAGAAATGTTTTTACTTTCAATTGAACAAAATAGTACCAAATTCAACGATGAAGACCTTAAAGATATGATTGATACATTTTCTGAAGCATTAGAGCAATTTCAAGAATTTCAAATGGAGGGGAAACAATGAAAATATTACGATTATCCTTCAAAAACATAGCCTCTTTTCGTTCAGAATCTTTGATTAACATTGACTTTACTAAACCTCCATTGTCACAAAATAGTTTATTTCTCATTACTGGAAGTACTGGGGCGGGGAAATCTACTTTGTTAGATGCAATGACAGTCGCTCTTTATAATCAATATTCACGAGAAAAAAGTACCAACAACTTTATATCTTCATTAGCAGGCAATGCATTAATTGAATTAGAGTACGAAAAAGATGGTACAGAATACAGAAATGTTTGGAAGATAAACAGATCACGCGATAAAATCGATGGTGCCTTACAAAAATCTGAAATGCAGTTATCACTCGTAAAAACTAACGAAATAATTGCCTCAAAAAAGACAGATGTAATTCAAAAAACTACCGAGATTCTTGGTTTAGACTTCGAACAGTTTACAAAAACCATTATTTTACCTCAAGGTGATTTTGCTAATTTTCTTCATGCAAAGGATGAAGTAAAAATAGAATTATTTGAAAAAATTACAGACACAAAAAAGTATCGTGAGTTTTCTCAATTTGTTTACCTTCGTAACAAAGAGGAAGAAGGCATTTTATCTAAAATTTTTGATTCTATTGGTAATGTAGAACCACTGAATCAGGAAAATGAGCAAATACTCACGAATGAAATCGTAAATTTATCAAAAGCTATAGATATAAGTAAAGAAGAAATTGAAGGTGTAAAATCAAACCTTCAGCTCTTAAAAAGCATCAACGATTTATCTTTAAACCTAAAAAATATCGAATCACAACTATCTGAACTTCTTTCAAATAAAGAATATTTTGATTCTGTAGAACTTTCTATTACTCGTGCTGAAAGTGCTAATGAAATTATCAGAACGATTAAGAATATCAAAGAACAAACAACTATCTTACTTCAAAAGAATGAAGATTTACTAAGAAATAGTGTAAAAAAATCTGAACGTGAATTAGAATACTCGCAATTGCAACAACAATTTGAGTTGTTTTCAGCAACCTATATACAACAGAAGGAATTAGTTGGACAATTGTATGAAAAACTGCCTTTATATACTGAGATAAAAAACAGAATTCAAAATTTGATAGAGAATATACAACGTGAAGAGAAAGAATATTTGAACCACCAGAATGAGTATTCTTCAAATGAAGAAGCTATACTTCAAATAAAAGAATCTATAGACAATGATTCTTCACAAAAAAATTCCCTTATTAAGAATCAAGAAAAACTTTCTTATTTAGAAAATGCATCCATTCACATTGAGCGGCTCAAAATTTTTCAAAAAGAGTTAGAAAGAATATCCTTGAACGAGAAAGAACTATATTCTTCTCTTCAAATGCTTTCTATTGAAAACAGTGAAAAAGCTAATGAGATTCATCAAAAACAAACCAAAATTAATGAATATGAGGAAAAGAAGTTCCCATTTACTTTATACTCAGATACTTCACAGTTCATCGATGAGCATTTGTTACAATTCTGTAAATTGTATGAAGAAGTATGTAGTAAACTAGAACTCATCAATACTAAAAGCAAAAGTCTCATAGAATTAGAAGAAAAAGTTGAAACAGCAAAAATAGAATTCATACATTATCGAGTTGATTTTGACGAGAAGAAAAACGAGTTAGAAACAGTTTCAACTGAAATAGTTTCATTACAATTAGAGATGAAAATCCACTCATTTCGTTCTCAACTAATAGACGGTCAACCATGTCCACTCTGTGGATCTTTAGACCATACAATGGATGAATATAGTCATTATTCAGATGATACTTTATTCAATAAGATTCAATCATTACAAGAACAAGAATCAAAACTTGAAGTTACTTTGTTTGAGCTTCAAAAAAATCTGAATAACATAGAACAGCTTCAACATCAAAGATTTGATGCAGTAGAACAATTTAAACGCGAAATTAGTACTCTCCAAGATGAAATTCTTCTACTAAATAAAGCACTACAACTACTCCCATTTCCTCAAAACACCGAAACTTATGATGAAATTAAAACAGAAATTTCGGCTCGAGAACATAACAAAATTTTACAATTACATATTGACAATGAGAGAATTCTCATTAACAGAAATACTGATGATATCGAAAATCTAAATGAAAAAACAATCAAAATCCAACAACAGATTGAAGTAAATAAGAAAGCAACATTTGATACCCAACATGCAATTGAGGAGATAAAAAGTTTCTATCAATTTTCCAACGAATTGTCTACGGATACATTTATTCAAGAAGTTCAGACTTTGTTTAATCAATACAAATCAAACCTTGAAGCTGTAAATCAAATTAACCAGAATATCGCTGTTTTAACTTCCCGTTTGAAATCAATCCTTGAAGGGAATCAAAAATTAAAGATAAAAATTGAAGAAGTTCAAGCTTCAGTTGAAGCAAACAAAAAAAGTTTAGTAAATTTATCAGAGGAAAAGCGTCAGTTATTTGGAGTTTCAGATATTGAAGAACTCCATAATATTGCATATAAAGAACTTCAATCACAACATTCTCAATCATCTTCTTTCCAACAACTATTACAAAAGAAGAGAGATGATTACAATTCCATTGAAGCCGAAATTAAAAAAGTTAATAATGAAATCTCTTCTTACATTGAACCAAGAATTGAAGAATTAACTCATCAGAAAGTGCAAATGCTCAACAAATATAATTTCCATTCTGAAGATGAGATTTACTTGTTTGAAATGGATTCTGAATCATTGCAAAACAACATAAAAGAAGTAAATGATTTTAAACAGAATTTTGCAAATCTTGAATATGATAAAAATCAAAAAACATCTGAATTGGAACTTGTACTACTTTCAAAACCATCAGAATCCTATGATGAATTAGAGGTATATTTAGCAAATCAAGAATCAACAATAACAACACTTCATCAAGAATTAGGTGCAAAGAACCTACTATTTCAACAAAACGAAGAACGAAAACTTCAATTTAAACAATACAAAAACCAATATGAACACCAAAAATCCATAACAAATCGGTGGAATAAGTTAAGTGCTTTTATAGGTTCAAGTGACGGTAAAAAGTATCAACGAATGGTTCAAAGAATTACAATGACACAGTTATTAGAGTTCACCAACATCCATTTGAAAGAATTTTCGAATAGATATTCGGTTTCTTTATTTTCTTCCGATAATGATGGTAATAATCAATCATTGGATTTGTTAATTCAAGATAATGATAATAATGGAAAACTGAGACAGGTATCAACTTTATCCGGTGGTGAAACTTTTTTAGTATCTTTGTCTATGGCTTTAGGAATTGCGACAATGATTTCAAGTACAATTGAAGTTGAATCGTTGTTTTTAGATGAAGGATTCGGCACTTTAGATTCTCACACATTAGAAATGGTTATGCTTGCTTTAGAAAATCTGCAACAAAAAGGCAGAAAAATTGGGATAATTTCTCATGTGGAACAATTGAAGGAAAGAATTTCAACGCAAATTGTTGTACAATCCATCGGAAATGGAATTTCAATAGTGTTTTTTCGAGAAAATTAAACAATACTACAAATAGGGAATGCAATGAATCAGCTAAAAGCTTTAATGTTGAAGTATACAAACAAAGAAATCGATAGAACGACAGTTCAAAATGAAATTTGTAGTTCTATTTGTAGAATTCTACAAGTAACAAGAGCAAGTATATGGAATTTTGAAAACGATTTTCAACAAATTCAATGTATAAGTTTATATGATACTAGAACAAAAGAATTTAGTCAAGGAATGATAATTCAGCGTTCTATTGCACCATCATATTTTGAATCTATATTGAGAGACGGTTCAATTGTTGCCTCAGATGCAAGAAATAATAGTATTACCTCTATTTTCAATGATTCGTATTTTGAACCATTAGACATCTATTCTCTTTTAGACCATATTGTTTATAACAATTCTGAAAAAGTTGCCATTTTATGTTGTGAACATTGTGATACTTTACGTCAATGGGGACCTGAAGAAGAAAGTCTACTTCGTACAATGTCTGCATTAGTTTCCATTTTGTATAAATTTTAACTCCAACTATTTTATGATTAGTACTTTCTGAGAAAGTATCCCTATCGTATTTTTTACTGTACAGAAGTATGTTCCAGATGATAAATCTGACGTAGAAATAGTAAAACTTCTAGTTCCTTTTTGTATTGTACCCTCAAAAATAAGTTTGTTCATTTTTCCTTCGATAGAAAGAAGTTGAATAGTAAAAAAATCTTCATTTTCAATTTCTACGTTCAGATGAAAGTTTGACGAAACTGGATTTGGTACGATAATAGGCAAAGAAAATTCTTTATATATTGAAGATATCAATGAATCGTTCAATTGTAATTTGATAATCCAAGCATCAGAACTTCCATTGTTATTGGTTACATTTCCGTCAGATGAAGTAGTATAACCTGCCATATAAAGAGCTGAATTACTTGCAACCTCTACAGAATGAGCCATTTCTTCATTACTACCTCCGTAATAAGTATCCCACAAAACAGTACCATTTGTATCAATCTTTAGAATTCTACAATCCATATCATTTTTAGATCCTCCTCCTGTAATCACAAAAGAATGATTGTTGATTTTTTTAACTGAATAACCATAGTTTGTTTTAAAATCACCAGGAAAGATTTTTTCCCATAAAAGTGTACCCTTTGCATCAGTCATAATTGCCCAGATACATGGTAGGTTAAATGGAGGTGAAACTTGATCAGAATATGATTCTGAATAACCAATTGCTATTATGTTTCCATTGTCTAATTGAATTGCATCGCGAAAAATGTCACTTTTATTTTTTCCATATCTCTTATACCAAAGAAGGGTACCTGCTTTATCAAATTTTGCCAATAATCCATCGTCGTCGCCATATCCTACGCCAAAATCACCAGTTGTTGATGATGAATAACCTACACATAGCAATCCACTATCTGGTGATTCTTTCACATTGATAAATCTATCATCGTGATTTCCTTTGAGTATTTTACTCCAACTATGATCACCTAAAGGTGACATTCTAACTATCCAAGCATCATATCCAGTAGCTTTATTTGAAGTATTAACACCTACAAAACAAAAACCTTTATTGAAAGTTTTTGTAATTCCAATTGCACCATCAGTAAACATACCTCCATATTTTTTTTCCCATTCTAAAATTCCTTTATTGGATATTTTTATTATCCATGCATCCCAATTTCCAGAATTGTCGACAATATCATTCTCTACAATATGTGTTCCTCCTGCAATAACATATCCACCGTCATGAGACTCTATTATACAGAACGGTCGATCACTTCCATTGCCTTCAAATGATTTTTCCCATTCTAATGTTCCGTCTTGTTTTAATTTGACAATCCAATAATCTGAATATGTTCCAATTTTTGTAACATCACCATCATTAGATTTGGATTCAATACAAATAACACAACCACCATCTTTAGTTGAAACAATTGAATATGCAGTTTCATTATCTGATCCGCCCAATGTCTTTTGCCATAATAGACTTGGTTGTGAAAAGACTTTTGTAACTGCAATAAAGAACAAGAGTGTATAGAATAAGATTTTCATAATTGTGGTTTCTAATTTAAAAAACAATGTAAATATATGAATTATTTACTATAGAATTTGATTTTTTTTGTGTCCCTTAAGATTTATACATAAGAGTAATTGAATATCATATATCAATATGTATTCTGTGAAATTAGTATACATAAAAATAAAAAAAGCCTCAAAATGAGGCTTTTTTTTAGATGGTGGGACTGGAGGGATTTGAACCCCCAGCCAACGGATTATGAGTCCGCTGCTCTAACCGTTGAGCTACAATCCCAGAGATTAATTAAATAATCCGATAAATATTCCTAATGAACCTGTGAATGCGTTTCCATTTATTCCTGAAGGAACTCCTGAAACAACACCAAGTCCATTGTTTTTGAAATCTTGTAAAAATGTTAGGTTATACCCAGCATTCAAACGAATCATTGAAAATGAAGTAAATGAATATTCTATATTCAAATTCGGTTGAAGGTAAATTGCAGATGCTCCAATTGTTTGAGCAGATGACGTAGAAGGTTGAAAATTAGGCCAGGTAACATCTTTAGGAGATGTTCTGTGTTGAATATTCACAGAACCTAATCCAACAGCAACGCCAGGAAGAATTGCCAATCCTTTGGTAGGGACGATTGCATAATCGAGAGTAATACCAGTTGAGCCAACTTGATATTGCATTTCTGCTGTACCAGAATCACCACCCATTGTACGGCTGATCGTTGATGCTCCTCCATTGGAATAAATTCCAGCTCGAAGATTTTCAATAAATCCAACTCCAGAAAAGAATTGGAAACCATTTACTAACAATGGAGAGGAAAATTCTTTTGTAAATCCAAATTCACTAGCTTTTAACTGAATATCGGTATACGTAGGAAACCAAAATGAAATCGTATAACCACCACCAATTGCAAAATATGGCGGTCGTGTTTCTTTTTCAGGTGCGATTTCTTCGAATTCTAAATTATCTAAGGTAGTATCTTCTGTCTGTGCAAACAACGAAATGTTGGCAAATCCTAGAAGTACAAAGAAAAATAATAATTGTTTTTTCACGGGTATTCTTTATTAAAGTACGATTACAAATATACAAATTTTATCTGTAAAAACGAATTAATCCCTCTTTTATGACCTTTACTATTCAAAATTTATAATTGATACCATTTGAAGAAAATCATACGTATATAGTTTGTTTCTTACAAACTAATCCTATCAATATCGAAACATGTATGATATAGACACTGATTTCAAAACCAAAGAGTTCAACTCCGATTACATAAAGATGCTAAGCACAGTTTTGTTGATGAAAAAAACGCCGCCAAAACATAGTGCAGCCAAAAATGTCAAAGGTAAAACAATAATTACGACTAAGAAGGATGCTAATGTTATTCCAATAAAAAATAAGGGCGTAGCTTCATCACCTTTGAATCCACTTTCAACAGTAATTGCGGTAAAATGGAGTTTGATGAAAAAGTCTGTATTACCTTGAATTACAGTAAATTCATTAGTGATTATATAGAACAATTAGGAAATAATGGATATATGGAATAGATATAAATCAATTGTACAAATTTTGTCCGTTATGAATCTTCTTCTTAAGTATGAACTATGCTTGGGGCATGGAATTCGGCTTAAATGTCCACTCCCATTTTCTCAACTTTGTCCTCAAAAATATGGAAATTTTGTTTGTGACTAAAGTGGGTTTGAATCCTATATTTAGGTAAGCTTATGTTAATATAGTTGTTGTATATTAAATGATAATGGTATTTTGAAGTAAACATGCCTGGATTTAGTTATTAAGGGGCAACAACATGAGATGCGTTTAATATTGGAAGAATCGACTTCTATGGGTAGAAGATTGATGCGTATATAATTATGTTTTGGTGGAGATTATTTATGAATATAATTTTGTAAAAGAAGTCAGCATGGATGAGAAATTGATTTTTTATGTTTACCGATAAATGAAAAGAAGTAATAAAAAATAAGTTTGGTAATTTCACACATCATAAAATCAGTTAAAGGTATTATACAGTTGATTGTATTATTCTATTAAATTATGGAATAATACTCTATTGTGAACAATGACACACACATATTCTGGAGGCATAACACATATTCACCACATTTTTGAATGTATTAAGTAGATTAATTTAAGAAGAATTGATATTTTGAGAAGTAGATGACATGATTCCATGGTTTCGAGATACGTAATGACCGAAACTTTATATAAGTTTCTCTATCCAAGAGGAAATTATAACTCTACAATTTTTCTATTTTTTTACGTTTCATGTTCTATTTGAGTACTTGGTACTGTTAGCCTAAAGACGTCACAAGTGCCGTTTGAAACTGAAGCAAAGTTTGCAGCACCATTCAAATCACTTACACTCAAATCAAATTCAATTTCAAAATATCTGTCTGTCATTGTGGTTGAAGTTAGATTAATTAAGCAACCACCACTTAAAGATGTATTGATAAATATATGCGTTCCACTTGCAGGGTCTGCGTGCGTCGCACCCCTATCTAAATTCCTTGCAGAACCACCACCAACTTTCACACTCAATACTGGTGCTGTGGTGTGCCTTACCACACGAGGTGGCATTCCACTTGCTACGGCTGTAAATTGACCATAGACGTCGATGTGATACCAACCTCGAGGTAAATACTCACTCGTATCGCTTGGTATTCTAAACGTCTTAACTGTTCCAGATGTTGTACCACCTGTATTAAATGTGTATTGACGCAGGTTGTTACTGTATTCATCATCGTCAATAGCAAACAGAATTGAACCATCGCCGCCATCAGTAATATATAATAAATTCGAACCGCTGTATGCGTCAAATTGATTATATCTAACCGCCCCATCCGCTATCTTATCTGTCGTTACTGCGTCATCTGCAAGTTTTGCAGTTGATACTCCACCATCTTGGATCTGGACTCTTAAATTACCTGTCGATGGGTTGTTCTCAAGTACTTGAATACCACCAGCTCCATTTATATCATGATTTGCAGTAAGTACACCCGGACTGGGTATGTTTGCAAGGATTTTTACTCCCACACCTGAGGCTACATTGTTCAGAATTTCTAATTGACCTGAGCCTGGACTGTTGCTAATGAGGTTGATGCCACGTCCAGCTGCAAGCCTATGGTTTACCCTTAGCCCTGGTGAGAGTTGTACTAATTCCATACCTACTGATGCTGTTGCTAGTCTTACATCTGCTCTTAGCCCACCTGCATCTTCCGATAGTTGAATTGAATTTGTATCCTGATACCTTACATCTGCACTAATGTCGGTGCCACTTAAAATCAGGTCTACTGTGTCTGTATCTGTTACTGATATTGATACATCTGCCTGGGTGTTCACCCACTCCAGCTCTGTGACGTCAACAGTATAAAAATCGAATTCGAGCGATTCCATCCACAGCGTGTTGGCGTTGGCGGTGCCTTGACGTACCACCACCAAAAAACCGCTTATCATATCGATGTCGGAAACTCTTGTCCACGCTCCAGTTTGGCAGATGTAAAGACCATTGAATTTTTTGTCAGTCTGACCGTTGACCAACACAGTCATTCCTGCAGTGATGCTCACTCCGTCGATTGTTTGGGCTCCACTCCGTGTGATGTTGGTGAGTGACACCGCCATAACTACAACATATTCGCGGTTTGTTTCAGGTGTGTTGGACTCTGTCATGTTTGAAATGACTGCAAGATTCGCACCTTTGAATTTGGGTTGCGAGGTTAAATGTCTTGCTGAGATGACTCTATCTTTGATTGGTGCATTGAGTGGCATATTATTGACCTTTCACAAATATTTTTATTCTTGAAATTCCGCTCATCAAATTGAAATCAACCGAGGTGATGACGTTGGCGGTGTTGTCATCGGCACTATATGCAAGTGCCGTTGTTTCGTAACCAAATCCAAAATCTTGAAGATCTAAAGTTGTAGTGTTTGAGCGGATTTTTTTTCCTAAATCGAACAAAAAAACGTTCGTCGTACTGCATGATAATACCATGTTGTTGGTAGATCCAAACACTTTCGTCATATAATCAGCTACTGCAAATCCCAAGCCAACACGTGAATCAACACCAGCTTGCACAGCAGTAATATGTGGTGTCCAATATTTGTCTACGAATTTGGTAATCGCCGGATGAGTAGTGTAAACTTGATTTTGTGTAAACATCGTATCATGGATAGTCACATTCTCAGCTGGTTTGACAAAGGTGAATGCTATATTCGCTGGATTAGCCCACGGAAGTGTGCTTGTAGCGTGTTTAAGATAAATTTTTGAATACGGAAAAAACGAAAATGCAGAGTTCATTGTTGTATCCGGACCATCCGAAAATGGAGATTTCACATCTGGATTACTGAAAGTCCTTCCTGGCTCATAAAGATTATCAGAATCAACATTTGATGGATGATTATGAAAGTATAGCAACACATCAAAATCTCGCTCAGATTCTGCACCAGTGAGCGTTGTTTCATATTCTGTTACATCTAATTCAACTGGATTTTGAATAATGGCTCGACACGACCTAATCGATGCAGCACCAATTTCAAGGTCAATTCCATCTTTAAGAACATTCATTACTTTTGCCACCTCATCAATATAATCATGATTATAGGCGACACCTTCAAAGGCTCCAAGTGTTTTAATATTGAGCATAGGAATTCCCATTGTATTTGGGAATCCTTCTACCCAATAAGATAATTTAGCAGTAAAATTTTCACAATATGCTTTTATGAAATCATAACAATTTCCCAATTTTAAAATACCGTCCTTTTTATCGTATAATTCTCCCCCAACGATTTTACTTGTATTGTGTCTGTCTGTAATTTTAGCAATAAAATACAGATCTGAGGTTGCTGGGTCTTCGCTGATGGTATTAGCTAAGGTCGTTGCATGATTGAAGAAGTGTGTTACTCGCTGATGTGCGTGGGTTCCTTGATCTAATTCGTAATCAATCCTCACTCTTGTATCTCCATCTTGACAGAATAGTCGTGCATAGAGTGCATCGACTTCTTGCACTATTTCCCAAAGTAGGTCTTTCAAACCACACATCCATGCAGAATTACGGTAGTTATTCGCTTCAAACACCCATCGCTCTGGTTTACTACCCATTGAGAAGTGAGAATGGAGATTACCTCCAATTCCAGCTGTTTCAATTACAGCGTATTCATAGAGCCGATCAGCAAGATAAAGATGGTTTTCATTGATACTGGTAAGTATTGCCGAGTCATCAAGTTTGACATATTCAAAACAGAATCGAAAAATATCAATTATGTCAAAATCAATAATTTCATCACTATTGTTATTAATTTTAATCGACATAGAAGGCACCCTTTTCTGCACTCCAACGAATAACGCTCTTCGTTCCCAATTTATTCCATCAGGTGCGATAAAGATTGCCCATACTGCGGGATGATAATTTTCTTTATTGCCCAAAAACCGTTCACGTAAATGGTCAGGACAGTGCGTAAGATTGACTGATACTTGGAGCGTTCCGGATTCAGGAACACCCATCGGTAACATTTCAAATTGACTCGAAATGCTACCGACCGAAAGGAGTATATCGTCTGGCAGCTGAACGTAACGCGATTCAAACGCCGGGAGGGTGGTATTCGTGCCTGTTTTGGTGGAAAGTGGGTATATTTCTGCTCGGATCTTGTGTCCTACTCCCGTATTCCATTCGGCAAAATAGATGCTATTGCTACTCATTGTTTTATACTTCCGTTTTTGTGATTGTTGTTATGTTCTTGTGTGATTCTGGTATGACTGCCATTGTAATAAAACCAAGTAATATTAATGAGGCACTCTCGCCAATGGCGTATTTGCGACGTTTCCGTGCTACTTCAATACCTTCACGACCACCAGTAGAATTGGTATTTCCTTCGATTGTAGAGAATAGTTTCGTTTTGTCCGTTACTGCTTCTGTTACTATGGCAATGTGTCCTTGCGTTTTATTTGCTCGAGATTGCCATACTGCAAGGTCTCCGGGTTCGGCTGTTGATGAAAACGTGAAGCTAAGCGATTTGGCAGTATCGGAACGGAAATTATTCCGTGTAACCATCACACTCCCACTAAAAAGCTTTTTGAGATGAGGAAGCATTGATGGATTTACCGCAGTATAGGCTTCCACCCATACTAATTCTGTAAAGTAGGCACACCAAGCGTGGCCAGTTTGAAAACCTACTTGACGCATTTTCTTTTCAAATTCAGCATTCAAAAAACCGCCATTATTTTTCTTTTCACGTTGACCTATATAGCCTTCGGCAATTTCTACTGCTCTTTGGCGTAATTGCTCGATAGATGGAATAGTATTCATTTCTGTTATAATTCTCATTGTGAACCATAGTGATATGGTATGATTATTACCTCCCTATGGAAGGCATGTGATATTGTTTCTATTGAGCCACCCAGCCCAGCCTCAGTGACGGCGGCTCCCCCCTCCAGTGAAAGGGAATTGTGCCATGTGAACGCTGACTTTACTTAACGAGTGTTTTTTTCTTTTACAGTCAACTCGATGGTTTCTTCGCCTACTTCCCACGCATCGGTAACCGCGAAGCTCTCAATGAACACCTCACGACCGAATAGTTCGCCATCCAAATTGGTGAATGGGAAGTGAGTATTGTCCTTCCAACGTGGGAAGATATTCCCACCATCACCACCACTAATATGAATATGTTTTTTTCGCATAAGGGCGAGTAACTTTGCCATTATGGTTTCGGTATTGTTTCCGGTTGTTGCATTTGTTTTGTAGGGTGCGAATTTTATCTGATAACCCATGCGAACCTTGATATCTTTTTCAATAACGTTATTCACGTATTCGACCGTCTCGCCAATAATCTCAGGTGATGGAACAATTCCATATATTTCAAATTCTCCGTCAATTCCATCGGTGATTGGGTCCACCGAATACGCTAAGATACGTATTGTGTTCATAATACTGTCCTTTGAGCCGTAGCTCTCTATGTGTGAATTATTATTGTTGTTTCCTTTGTGAAATGTTTTTTGTTGGGACAGGTTTCGACCTGTCCCTGTTGCTATATGCCCTCTCCTTCCAGACGTCCTTATTTTTTCTTCTTCTTCTCCTTGGGTTTGTCGGGGTATCGCTTGAGTAAGTAATCAAAGAGCTGGTTCTTGATGTTGATCATGTAACAGCGGGTTTGTTCTTCTTTGCCTTGACCATCATATGAGATTATTGAATTTGTAGAAACTGTAAATATACATTCTACCTCTACAAAATCTCCATAATTATAAAAACCTATACCACCGCCTGTAGAGTTTTTTGGCCAGTTATTTTTTACCACTACTTTCGGTATCCATTGATGATCTTTTGGTCGCATACCATATTTAGATCTCGGTAAACAATCGCATAATACCGAATCAGACACAGAATAAGCTCTAAAATTCAAATGAGATTCGAGCTCACCTTGTTCAGCTAACAGGGGCCTTATTTCTTCAATTCTGATTTCATTTTGCAGTTTCAAAAAGTCATCTACATCTTGAAGTACCTTTGGCAGATTATCGTCATGATAAATCCGTATTTTGTACAAATCCTTATCCTCAAAATCTTCGCGGGTCAATTTCTGAGCAAATGCTGGTACGCTTACCAACAAGAGCAATAAAACTACTACTATTTTCATCAATTATCCATTTAATCTTGTAAATAGAATATAGACAATGTTGTTTTGTGTCTTATTGTATGGGGAGAGAGCCACCCCGTCCACTTCGAGAGCCTCAGTGTCCAGTCCATGCCAAAGAAGGAAAAAGGTTTTTGTAGGGACAGGTCGTGACCTGTCCGTGATTCTATATGCCCTCTCCTTCCAGACGTCCTTATTTCTTCTTCTTCTCCTTGGGTTTGTCGGGGTATCGCTTGAGTAAGTAATCAAAGAGCTGGTTCTTGATGTTGATCATGTAGCAGCGGGTTTGTTCTTCTTTGCCCTTAGTATCGAACGAGATTATTGCATTTGTATAAATAGTAAATGTACATTTGACCTCTACAAAATCTCCATTATCATAAAAGCTTATACCACCACCAATATAGTTTTCTCCACCATCATTTTTCACCACCACATTCGGTATCCATTGATGATCTTTGGGTCGCATACCAAATTTTGTGCTCGGCAAACAGTCACAAAATACCGAGTCAGACACAGAACTCCCAGTAAAATTCAAATGTGAATCGGACTCACCTTGTTCAGCTAATATGACCCTCATGTCTTCAATTCTGATTTCTTTTTGCTGTTTCAAGAAGTCATCTACATCCTGAAGTACTTTGGGAAGATTATCATAATGATAAATTCGGAGCTTATACAAACCCTTATCCTCAAAATCTTCGTGCGTTAATTTCTGAGCGAAGGCTGGAAGGCTGACCAACAGTATCAATAAAACCACTACTATATTCATCTTTTATCCATTGAATCTTGTAAATAGATTATAGACAATGTTGTTTTGTGTCTTATTGTATGAGGAGAGAGCCACCCCGTCCACTTCGAGAGCCTCAGTGTCCAGACCATGCCAAAGAAGGAAAAAGGTTTTTTGTAGGGACAGGTCGTGAACTGTCCATGATTCTATTACCCCTCACCCCGTCCCTCTTCCGCTCAAGGGGAGAGGGGGAGTTTTTTTGTGTTTCAATGAGCGATTCTATCAGCACTTCGAGAACCTTAGTGACCAGCACCCCTCCAAGGGAGGGGAACCCAGAATAATTCACCGCGTCTCGCATCGAGAACCATAGTGTCCTACCTACTTTATAGTACGGCTCTACGAGCGGTAGCACGTTGCAATTGTATAATTGCTTCTTTGCCGTCTAAGCCTACTTTTACTTGGCCACCTACGTCGATGGTGGTTTGACGACGGACAGACATTGCGTACTGCTCGGTTGATTTGGCTAATTTTTCGACTTGTCCTGTCAGTTGGTCAACCTTTTTGTATAAATGTGGGTCTGTCTGTACGTAGACCTCACGATGTATTTCACCGTCTTTTCCGAAGATAGTAGCAGGGTTTTTTCCGTCAATCATTTGCAATATTTGCGGTTTGTATTTGCGTGTGATTCGTGCTGGTAAGATTGCTTCTGGTCCTTCTTCACCAACAGTGATGAGTTGTTCACCGTATTTCCCTGCAATACCACCCTTTGCAAATTTTGCAGAAGAGACCGCTGCTTTTGCTATTGCAAGTAGACCTACTAACCCAGCGGTAACTAATGGTGCTGTAAAAATATTTTCTCCAAATGCCTTTGTAATATAGATTGGTACTGCGGCAATAAGCCCCGTTAAAAGAGCTTCCAGCGATGATTTTGCAACCGATTTTCCTGCGGCAATCTGTTGAGCTGCACTTGCAATGGCGTAGCCACCAATGGCACCATACACAGCATACGCTGCCTCATCTTGTGCATCGAGTGTATCTTGATTCGTTTTATCAACTGCCTTATATGCCTTTTCAAATTTTTCAATATAACCGTCCATTGCCGTTTGTGTTGACTGCAGCATAGAGGTTGTTGCAACTGTCAAAACTTGTTGGAAATTTGCGGAAGCATCACCACGTTTACTGTCTATCTCGTTTAGTTTTTCAGTATATTCTCTATAACTTATTTCACGTTTCGCAAGTGATTTGATTAGTTCATCTTCTTCCTTATCCAACCCTTTTAAAAGCTCAGTGTTATCCTTGAACTGTATATCTTGAAATGCTTTTTGTAAATTAACTAAAACATCAATAGTAGTACGTTGTAGTTTGTTCTTTTTGAATTGATATTCTTTTTGAATACGAAATTCTGCTTCTTGGTATTGTTGGAACGCCTCTAATTTTTTACCTTGGTCATCTTTTGCAAGATAAGTTTGTTGATCAAGTATCAATTTCTGATTAGCAAGAGCTAATGCACGTTCTTTTTCTTCATCACCAATGATAATACCAGCACGGATAGTAGCAATATCATATTCACGTTTGATGGCGTCCAATGCCAGCTTGTCTGCTGTTTGTTGTTTAACGGCAAGAACTTCTGCATTAGCCTCCAATTCTTTTTTCTTGAGCTCTTCTATTTCCTTGAGAGCATTGTTGTATGCTACTTTATCTTCCCCACTTGCTAAGGCATTCGCTTTTTCTATCGCCTGTTTAACTTTAATTGAGCCTTCGACAATGGTTTTGATGGAGTCTTCTTGTTGTTGAATTTCCAGCGTTTTTTGTTCTTCACCTTGCTCACGCATCAGTGCAATTCTCTCTTCAACCTGCTTTTTCAATTCGCTGGTTTGAAGTTTTTCTCCCGATTGCAACATCTGTTGCATGATTTGTTCGGTGATAGACAGACTATTCGTCAAGGAAGTGACCTTATACTGTTGTTGTTTGACAAATCGTTGGCGTTCTTGTGTAGCTGCTTCCTCATCAAGTTTTTTCTGAGCTAAAAGGGCTTCTGCATCAGCTTTCAGTATACCAAGCTTATATTCTTTCTTATAGATTGTTACACGATCTTGTAAAGATTTTATATATTTAGCAAAATCTTTATTATTATCTGTAGTGATTCCCTCTTTTGCAGCTTTCTTTTCAGTTTCCGCAATTTCGAGATTGTTGATGCGGATTTTTTCATCCAATTCGAGTTGTAATTGCTCCCTTTTTGCCTTTGAAACATCTGTAGCTTTAGCAATCTCTAACTCTGCATTTTTCTTGTTTTGAGCAGCTTGTTCTTCTTTTAATTTTGCTTCGTAGTCAGTAGTTTCTTTCGCGGCACTCTTAGTGGTTTTGTATTTTTCACGTACAAAAGTGGCTATTGCTTGATCAGTAGTAAGTAAGTTTTGTAATGCTTTGAGCTGTTTATCTAAACTACTTTCTTCCTTTTTTAGTTCATTGAGCCGTTGACCAGTCGCGTTTTTTTGTTCTACTTTTACGGCAATCATTCTGTTTATGAGTAGGTCGTAGTCGCTTTTTCTGGAGCTAAGTGCTTTGTTGTAAGCTTCAGTCAATAATTCAACAGCTGTTTTAGTTTCATTTGCAGCAACAGTAGAGGCATCTTGCTCGATTTTTAGTTGCTTTACTTTGTCGGTAGACTCGCCATATCGTTTGGAGATTTTTTGTACTACTGCTTCGGTAACACCACCGGATTTGGACGCATCGTCAAGCTCTTTTTTGATGCCCATTTCTTTAGCTTTTTCTGCCGTAACACCAATTCTTCTTGCAATAGCGTCTAATGTACTACTCATATTCCCACCAGCGTTCTCCGCTTGGTTGAGTGTATTGACAATGGTGTTTGCACTTTCAGCATATATTTTATCTTCTTCTGCTTTTTTAGCTTTTAATGCTGCTATCCGTGCGTTCCCAGCTTCTTCAACACCTTCAATGAGTTTCTTTTTGTCTTTGACATCAATCTTTTTATTATCATAGATAAGACTTTTGAAATCAGCAACTTGTTTTTGGACTTCAGAGGAATCTTTTGCCTTATACAGACCATCAGCAAAATCCTTGATGAAACTCTCCCCTGTTTTTCTTGCTTTAGATGTAGTCAAAACCGCTTCACCAATTTCTTCGCCAAATCCAAGCCCGAGTACATTCCCGAAATCAATCATAGATTCTAACGCACTATCGGCGGCACCACTAAAATCGAAGTTTAATGACTTTGCAATTGCATCATTCATATTGGCACCCACTCCAAGGAATGATTCACCCAAACTACGATCAAAAGCATTTGTCAATTGGTCTTCTAATTCACTTTTTTTAACATCGACTTCGAGTCCGAGCTGCACTTTCGAATTTTCACTAACTTTCTTTGTTACCTTCAAAGACTCTGCATTGAGCTCAATTAACTGCTGTGTCGTACCTTGTGCTTCATTTTTGAGATTTGACAAATTACCAGTATAGTCTTGTACTCCTTTGATTGCAATTGGATAGGTCTTCGCAAGATCTGTGGAACGTTCAGCTAATTGGGAAGTTACGTTTTTTAACCTCGTTTCTTCTTCAGCCGTTCTTGATGTATTTGCAACAAGTTTTTCACGCTCCTTGCTCAAAGCCTCGTAAGATTTTATTTGTAAGTTCGTATTATTGATTTGTGAAATTTTGGATTCAATATCCTTTTTTTGTATTTCTAATAATACACCTTGTGCCTCTGCATCAGCTTTTTTCTCTTGTGCGGTCTCACGTAAGTAACGATTCAAACCTGCAGTAGCACCAGCAAGGGCAATAGTTAACGCAATTAATCCTGTAATAGGGTTTGCCAACATTGCACCGTTCAATCCAACTTGTGCAGTTGTTGCCGCTCCTGTCGCTGCTGCTTGTGCTCCAAAAGCTGGGACTAATGCTTTGATTGCAGCTCCGGTTTGTAAAATTGGACCAGCAACGTTGAACGCAGTTGACATGGCGGTGAAAGCCGGTGCAATTGGTTTGATACCCTCAAGAATAAATGCTTGGAAGCTGGTTGTCAATTGTTTGCTCTGTACACTCATCGACGATGCCATTGTGCTATAGGCACGGTCGGTGGAGCCAACATCATTTTGAATGGAGCTTAAGACATTGGAAAATTCTCCAGAACTTTTTGTGAGGGTTTTGAATGCTTCAGCTGCCTCTGGGGATGAAAATGCCTGTGAAGAGGCTTTTCCAGTTTCTTGTAATGACGCACGAATACGTTCTAAGGTAGCAGGAAGTCCGTCATTTTTTAAGGTCGCTAAAGATACACCTGCTTTGTTCATTACATGGGCAAGTGCGTCCCCTGGTTTTTGTAATTCGGTGATAAGTTTGTTGAGCTTTGAGGTTGCATCAGCTGTTGGATTACCGTTTTTGGTCATAAGGGCAAGAGCTGCCCCAATATTATCAAATGCGATACCTGCTGCTGCTGCTGAAGGCACCACTTGTGAAAGTGATGCGTTTAATTCGGGTATGGATGTGAGACCAAATTTAACGGTGCTAAAGAGAGTATTGGCATACTTCTCTGATTCTGATGAAGAGGCACCAAATTCCCGTAAGAGTGTTGATAGACTTTTGCTTGCATCTTGTAATTCAGCCATACCACCGACAGCTAATTTGGCAGCGGTTTCGTTGAATTCTACAAGACCTTGTGTACCACCCTTTACTCCCCCAAGTATAGCTGATTGAAAGGATGATTGAAATTCAGCAGCAGAAAATGGCAGATCTTTCGCCATTTTGAGTGAAATTGCTTCGAGTGCAGGTGCTATTCTGGCAGCCTCACCACCTAAAGAGCGGATGCCAGAAGTCGCTTTATCTAAAGAAAGGATATCCGTACTAAGCTTTTGAAATTCGGAAGAAAGAGCAGTAACTTTAGAAACAGTATCTGCAAAATTAAAGTTAGAAAACGCACCTTTGCTTGTTTCACCAGCAGATGCGAGTGCATTTTCATATTTTTTTACTTCGGCAGTAGCATCATTTAACTGTTTTTGCACCCATTTAAATTCTTTCGAACCTTTTTGACCGGTCACAACCAATTGAGCAAGCACCATTTTTAGTTTTTGCTCAAACTCTTTTGCTTCTTTGGATGCAGCAGAAAAGTCTTTCGCCAGATCTTTAATTTCTTCCATTGTTTTGCTTAGTATATCGTTGTTGTTACATTCTTGCTCGTGTGAGAGCTTTATTATACATGATTATTCGCTCAATATAGAGCAGGTCTAAATCCATTAGGTGTTCAAATATGCGGGCGTCGTGATTGCTTGCGAGCCATATTTTGCCCTCCATTTGATAGACGGCGACCTCTTCAGGCGATAGCCCATTTTTTTCATTCGGCAGTAGATTGTAGTAACTAAACTTCTTGTCGACATCATTAGGCTCTTTGGCTTCTGGGTCTTCAAGAATATAGGCGTTGACGTTACTCTGTATATCCAGTATCAGGTTGTCTTCCTTCTCCCATAGTTCGGCGAAAAAAGGTAACCACCTTTGCGATTTGTTCGATGTCTTGATTTTGCCAAAATTCTCCTTCGCATGGAGAAGAAAATTGCTCACCTTCTTTTGCAGTCAATTCATCGCTATTGATAAGGAGTTTTGCTTGGTCAATCAACTGATTGGTTGCTTCGATTTCGAGTTCGATTTTGAAATTTCTCCACTCTTCTGCCAGATCTAACTCCACATTTTTTACTTCTAAAAACTGCTTTGCCAATTCCTCATTCGTTGGATCACTTCGTAATCCTTCATCCAAATCTTTCATTTTCCCAGCACAATTGATGCTTCTAAGTGTCCAATCTGTCGATTTTTGTCCTAATTCTTTACTTGCACTTGTTTGTTGTGCATAAAGTCGTTGCCAATCGAGGCGTAACCTTGCGGTGTTACGCCTCATTGACAATTCTTTCGCTTCGTTTCCGAAGTAGAGCGTTACTGTCATTTCATTTCTCCTTGGTTAGCTTACGGTGCAGCGATGAATGATTGATTGAAGTAAGAACCTACTGGTATAGAAATAGGAGCTGTAATTCCAGTAATAACACTATCATGTAATTCTTCTGGGAATGAAATATCTGCTTTTGCAGGAATAGCAATTAATTCAAAACTTAATTCCGTTAAATCCGTTTGAGATGTTGTAAATGAACCAGAAGTGTTAGTTACGGTACATGGAAATATAATACATTCTTGTCCATCTCCAGTAAGATTTGATGGATAAATCAGTGCCAAAAATTCTGGTTTTGGTGTACCACCGTTGTTTGTAATCTTCTGTCCATCTTCAAGTACCACCTCGATCCCAGTAGAACTCGTACCTGGAGGGCATGCAAGGTTACGAAAATCTAAAAAGACTTGAGATTTTGAAAGGTGAGGCATAGTAACTGTTAATCCACCATTCTCTTGAAATGCTACGTTTGTTGATTTAATTAACCCCATATTCAACGTTGCATCAGCAAGTAATGCCGCCGCTGTTGTTCCATCCTCTTTTTTAATTTCTGTATGGTCGTCATTTAAGCGGTAAATTATGACCACCCCTTGTCCACCTAATGATGTTTGATCAGTGCTTCTTTGCATTGTTTTTCCTTTGTATTATTTGGTTGAATTGTAATTCCTTCACTGCCAATTCTACGGCATGAAGGTCTATCATAAGTTTTTGAACAAAAATTCTGTTCTCTTCGAGTTGCTTATTTGTGGCAATAAGCCGTTCATTTAGCACCTCAAATTTGGTTGTCATTGCCGATTGCAAGTAGGCAATATAGGTGGAGGTACAAATCAAAAAGAGTGCAGTTAGATATTTGATGATTATCAATACTATCCCGCGATGTTCTGATTGTTCGTCCAATTCCATCAGTTGTTGCACCTGTTCGTTCATGGTTTACCTACGTTCTGATGTGTATGAGTTCGTACGGTTTTGAACCGTTTTCGCGTACTGGTCTTTTGACCAATACGTTTTTTGCCTGTCACTGGAGTTTTCTCTGGTGGTGTCACCGGCAGTACTTCCGGTTGCTTCGCATCTCTGGCAAGGATGAGACCGACAGAGAGAATACCTGTGATGGCAGTTGCGAGTAGTTCAATCAACTCGGGATTAACCTCTTTTCGAAATAATACGACTGAAGCAGTAGAGACCAATCCTAAGACACCCATAATTGTTGTTTTAATGTCATTCATTGTCCTACCTCTTACAGTCTAATTCCTTCAAGCCGAGCAATCGCTTTGTCGTTTTGAACTAATACGTTTACGTCCATTTCTACAGCAGTGGTATAATGCACCCCTACCAATCCACGGTCATAAACTTGTAAACCAATGTTGGTTGCAAGACCGACGTCTTCTTTCTCGCCAAATCGAATGGCGTAGATAGAGGTGCAATCGTTGCTTGTACCTTTGGTTTCTGTGTTTGGAATGACAAACGTAGTTCCATCCTTTGCAAATCCAGCATTGACTATTGGAATACTATTGAATGAGGTTAACACTTGCGTAGCACCGAGTGCATCGTTCACATTCGTAACGCTGATGTACTCACGTGCTATTGCTGTTAATCTCGAAATAGCTTTTGAATTCATCACAAGAACTTGGGCTCCACTGGGTACCAAATTGATGAGTTCATAGAGTTTTTCCAATAATGTTTGCTGCTTGATCACATTTGCCTCAGAATTGCCGAGAGGAACTGTGTCGCCATTCGTACCCATTGAGAGTATCTGTCCCGCAACTACCTGGGATTTCAACCCATGCAGGTTCGGTGCAATATCATTCCCATTGAATAATTGATTGGTAAAATATCGTCCTAAGCCTTTGGAGAATGCAATAAGTTGTCTTGCACGCTCAGAGGCGATTCCCTCAATTCCACCCCATCTACGTTCGAGGGCTTGATCGGTGCGGATCAAATCGCCCAATATCTGTGGTGTAACTGTTCGGGTATCCACGGATGTTGTTACAGCCGTGTAGTCGTTGTTCAATATTCTACCACTTCCCCCTACTGCGGTGGAGTGTTCTGGCACTACGTCCGATGTGCCTATCATCGAGTACCATTCGGCATAGTTGAGTATTGGTGCTGATGATATCATTGCACCAAGTGCTAATGCCTGAAGATCAGGATTTGCACCTTTACCTTGACGAAGTGTCGATATTTTCTGAAGTATCATTGTTAATATTTTTATCTAAATTATGGCAACGTTAGTTCTGTGGGGAATTTGCGTATGCAGACTCTGCCAGTTCTCGTAGGTCTATCTTACCGGACTCCTGACTATCTGTTGGTGATTTCACTTCCGGTTTGTCGTTTTGCATTGCAGGTATAGAGGCTAAAATTGCCTTGGTGTTATCAAAATCGTTCATCAACATTGTTCGGAATTTGTTTTGTAAGTCCTCATTCTTCGCTGGAATTTTCTTTGCATCAATTGCTTGTTTGAGCAATGCCTCTACTTCTTGCTTACGCTGGTCTTGTGCTTGTGTTTTGAGTGCATCTTCGCGGTTAGTTTTCTCTTTTTCGAGTTTGTCGAGTTGCTGTTTCAGTTCTTCTAACTGCTGATTCTGCTGTGCTATGTTCTTTTTCAACTGCTCGTTCTCTTCGCGTATCTCATCCAATTCTTGCATTGAATTTCCTTTTGTTTCTATCTTTTTTACAAATGTACGAATATAATTTGAATTAATTTTACTTTCTATTACGTCTTTATGTAAAATTACATAAATTTTTTTCAATATATTTGGAATTATGCTCTTTATTACTCCCATTTTTCGTATAAATATATTAATTTACTTTATTTCTTGTTTATATAAATCTATTCTTCTATTTTATAGAACGTTTATATTGAAATTTATTCTATTTTAGTGAATTTTTCTTTTTTTTTAACCTTAAGGTACCTATATGGCATTAGTAACACAAGCAGAATGTGCGAACAAACTGCATAAGGCTGTCGAACGTGAATTGTCCGAACCAGCCGTTTTTGCGAAATTTGAAGACATTGCTGCCAATCGAGTTCGACAGATTTCCGGCATTGCCGATTCTGTCAACCACGCAAACGCCCCTGAATGGGCAAAAACTGCTACTATTTTTTTTATTAACTATTTCGCTACGACTACGCTTGTTTTGGCTCCATCCGATAATTTGGTGACCTTGCAAGAGTTGTGGAAAAATGATGCGATGGACATTATTACTATGAATAAGTTGTTCGCTTCTGCTGAACGGTCCCGCATTGACTCCGGCGATATTTCTACGGGATGGGCATCATGAAGCTTTCAGAATTATTAGATGAATTTCAAACGCGTATTGAATCGGCGGTTTCGATTGTTCCTGATGTTACGGTTTTAACGAGTGTTATTCCCGAATCTGCGTGGAATGCAAAGACTATTGTCATCAACTTGGCACCCATTCTTGAGGTTGGGAGCAATCCTCGAGCTACTACATTTGTGAATATTTCCGCTATGGATCTCGACTTTATTTTGGCGAATAGACTTGCACAATTGGCTTTAGTGGAGTGTGCCAATATTCGTACTATCCCCGGTTTGCATTTAGTTGTCACTCAATATCCTTGGGTGAAAGCGGTTTTTACTGACTACACAATGATTAATATTCAAGTCAAGGTGTCGTACGATTTTGAAGATTAATTGGAATATGAAAACCTCTGTACATAGATCTACCATTACCATCGCACAAGTTTGTGAGGGGATGGTGGACTATGTAGAGAAGTTCCAAAAATTCCCTACAATCGAGGCTCTCAAACAACACCTTGATCTTCACTTTGATCTGAAGGTATCTTCATCCCACCTCTACAAGTTGATGAAAAGAGCAAAAAATATCGCTTTTTCAGCAGAATTGACAGGTGTACATATGCTCACTGCACAAGTCATAATGAATCACTATTTGCAGACATTTCAAAATGTTAAAGCAGTTGAGTTGTGGTATAAAATCTTTTTTGTTGAACTTAACGAATTGAAAGAAAGGGAATCAGAACTTCAAAATGATAATGTATTAGAAGTGAGAATTATTGATGCAGCTCAAACTGAATAGACCATATCTAGATATGATGAAAAACATGAACCGATTTTGTCTCATCGTTGGTGGGGCAGGTTCTGGTAAAAGTTACGCTACTGCTCAAAAAGTAGTGATGTTGTTGACGACATTATCATTTTGTAAGGTACTGTTACTACGTCAAACACGGAGTTCTATTCGTGAATCTCAATTCGACCTTATCCGAACAATTATTGTAGATTGTGGTTTGCATAACGATTTTGAATTTATCAAATCTCGTCTTGAAATCATTAATAAGAAAAATGGTAATCGACTTATATCTCAAGGATTGGATGACGTTGAAAAACTCAAGTCTATTAACGATGTAACCCATGTATGGATAGAAGAAGCTACTGAGATACGTGAACTTGACTTCGAACAAATCAATCTACGTTTGCGGTATCAACATGCAGTATACTTACAAATTCTTTTGACCTTTAACCCTTTGGGTGAGAATCATTGGATTAAAAAACGCTTTTTCGATGAACATCACCCTGATGTGTATATCGTAAAAACAACCTACCGAGACAACTATCACAACCTTCCGCAAGTATATCGTGACAGCATCGAAAATTTGAGACATACTAATGCTGGTATGTACCAAATTTACGCGTTAGGAAACTGGTCCAATGTCACAGAAAACGGGGTATTCCAATTAGAGCACTTTCGAGAGTTTGACGCTGACAAAACTGACGACAGTGTTGTGAAAGTGATGTATTGCGATCCAAATTTAAGCGAAAAGGGTAAAGGCGATACAACAGCTATTGTGGTCTTGGGATATTCACATACATATGCACAAATCAGAATTTATGATGTGTTCTGTGAGTCTATTCCTGATGCTAACCAACTCTTCGATATTATGGCAAAGATGGCTGAGAAAAACGGTGTCAGAGCAATTGATATGGATGGGAACGTAACGCAAGAAAGCACATATAAGAATCTATTCAAAGCATGGATGAGCAAACGGGGTTTATCAATGAAAGTGAATTTCCGACGATATCGAGTTAATGATTTGGTCAAAATCACTCAGCTTCATTGGGTTGCTGGTGATATTGTTTTTTTGCGAGGTTTAAACAAATGTTGGCGTCAATTTTTTGCACAATTTTGGGCATTTGAAGGCAAAAAAACTGAACGAAAAAAGGATGATGCTCCCGATAGTGTGATTTGTGGAGTTGAATCATTATATCAATATAAATTACTAAAATTTTTGAATAACATTACAAAGGTGGCAAATGGCTCAACTTCATTCTTTTCCTCGTAATGCAAAAGCTGTCATTGGGTATCTACAAAGAATTGACGAATCGGCTCACTACCGGGATTATACCGAGTTTACCAAGTATGCTAATTTAATGCTCAATAGAAATCCGAGACTTCGTTCTCATTATACTGTTCGAACAACAGCCGTTAGTTCCTTTGGTTGGACAATACAATTTCCAGCTAAACCCGATAAAGTGATTGAAGTCATTCACCGATGTACTTCAGCAATTCACACCATATTGCAGCATCATGCCACTACTCCTTTTTGGGGTGCTTTAGGATTTAGTACTATTGTAGTACCTACTCCCTATGGGAGTTCTATTCGATTAAAAAAAATTCCAAATGGTCGAGTTTATCCTACAGGCGAATATGTGAAACTTGCAGATTCGAGTTCACCACCTCATTTGAAAGATGTAGACCCCAATTCGAATGATTACCTTTTTGACATAGGAACTTCCTCAATTTTAGCGGACATTGCTCTTACAGAATTTTATCGCCAACAAGCAATGGCGGAGAATTATCATTATATTAAATTGCTCAAAGGTATTATACAGCTTATTGACAAAGAACCCTTGAGCGAAGCTGATAAAGCGAAAACATCCGAGGCTATTGCCAATGCACAGAAACATCAATTTGTTTCTTCCAATGAAGACTTTGAAATTAAGGTCAACGAATTGACAAAAGCAAATTCACAAGCATTTGCCGATTTTATCCAACGTGCAAATGCTGATATAGCTATTGCAGCACTGGGGCAAGCAAATACTACCGAATTAGGCACAACTGGTTCTCGTTCTGCATTGCAGGTATTGAAAATGATTAGTGCTGATATTCATTATACGGATATGTTACGCGTTCAAGAGCTGATGAACAAATTGTTACTGATTGATTACCGTTTGAATTATGATCGTTCTGCAACAGTTGCGGAGTATTTTTTCGAGTGGAATTGGGAAGAGGAACAGAACTATCGTGAAAATGCTCTCTATATTTCTGAAGCATTGCGTACTGGATTGGAATTTCGTACTTCTGAAATTTACGCTAAATTAGGTCTATCAAAACCACAACCGGGAGATGAAACAATTCGTTCTGTGGATGGTCTTGTTAAGGTTGGAAAGATATAGGGGGTGGAGGGTATGGGGTGGAGGAAGAGAATTGGAATTGCTTACTTGGTTCTCATTGTTACTGCATTAACTCCTATATTATTCTGTACAATCTTACTGATTCTAGGACTATTTAAGAATGTAAACATCATTGAATGATGAAATGACAATACAGCATCTTGGATTTTTTGATTAGCTTCCAAGTCTTCAATTGCTAATCCTATTTCTTTTGCCTTTACTTTAGGTATATGCCTATTATGAGACATTGTCGTTTTCCTTTGTGATATATAGGCAATAATTTTTTTACTTTTTGCTACTTGATTCTTGTCGTTTAAAAGCATGTTGCTATTGAGCCAATCTTTAACAAGTACCTTTGCCAAATCTCTTGTATTAATCGCATACTCCAGCACATCACCCCTGTACTTATCTAAAATTAATGACCAATACTCTATTGAATCAGGGTTAGACATTATCTCCTTTTTTGCTTGTTCAAATTGTTTAATAATATGATATACTGAGAAGGGACCGATTGAAGGGTCGGTCGGACCCAAACTTGAATGTTTTCCCATGACAATTGATTTACAAGATAGTGCTATCATAGTACCAGCAGAAAAAGCTACTTGAGGTACAATTGCTCTAATATCATTACCAAATACTTGACGTAAATAATCAACAATACTTTCTGTTGCTTCAAGTCCACCACCAGGAGTATGCAGAATTAAATCTAATCCTTTCTCTTTATCTAAATCTTGAACTACAGCCATAAAATTATTTATGTCATTACCATTAATACTATAATTATCTGGATGAGCATCATACAGCTCTTGATTTGGAATAAAACCCGAATAATATGCAATTGTATTTCGGCCTGTAAGGTCAGTAATTTGATCTAAATATTTCTCTCGTACTATATCATGTGGATCAGAAATGCGGTGAATTTCTTGAGAAACTTCAATAGCATTAGGCATATATTTCTTGGCTTTACGGTTTTACAGAGTATATCTTGACCTCAGTAGATACCTGTTGAACATCTTTTTTTGCAAAAAAACCCTTTTTTGCATATTTCGGGTTCCTTGTATGTTCTTTAAGTGCTTTAAGAAGATTATCAAATTTCATTAACTCTTTTTGAGATTTTGGATTTACATTAGGCATAATTCACTCCGTAACTTAGACAATAGAAAAACACACAATTTTTATTTGCGAAGTGCAATATAAATAATAGACTAAAATTATCCAAAATAATTGGAGAATTGTTGAAAGAAAGTAGAACAATTATATTTAGAAATTTTAATCCAGTGAAACGAATGTTAACGAATTGTTAAAGTAGATGTGAAGTTTGTTTCAAGAATGATATAAAATGGTATAGATTACAACAAGTTGTCTATTGGTTGTTTTTCCGCCATTTGGATAGTCAGCTTTCTCGTCTGAGACGTAGCATGCTACGTCTCTACAGTAATGGTGGCAGCACCCTCACCCCTTGAGGGAGAGGGTAAGGGGTGAGGGGTAAATTCTGGGAAAAAAGAAGCGACCTTGTGGGTCGCCATTATTTGGTGATTCAATGTAATTCACTTTATCAAATATTACAGGTCTTCATCTATGGAAGATTGATTGTTATCGTTCGTTTTCATACGAATCACTTGTTCGAGATAATAATCGATTCATCAATTTCGAAGGGCTTGTACTTAATGAATTCGCAATACTATCAAGTTTGTTTGCTATATCAGATAATGATTTGCTATCAGATCTATCCGCATATTTTTCATCTATCAAGAATGTTCGAATATCTATGAAATATTTTTCATTAAAAATAATTTCTTCGTTCGTCATATTAGCCATTATAGATTTATAAGAAATAGCAATATTACGAATATCAGAATTCTCATCTTTTTTTAATTCTAAGTATGTTTTATTATAAGCAACTACTGTTCTAATGGAATGCCCCGGAGACAGGAATTTTTGAAATAATAATTTCTTGACACCTTCCGCTGCTTTACCAGTAATTGGTAAATCCTTTAAGTCATCAAAATTGGGGTCAATTTCTACTTGGATGTCTTTTGCTATTCTATTTCCTATATTCGTAATTTCAAAGTATAGTTTTAGATCTAAACAGTACATCTTCACTATTACATACGGCCTAAATCCTTCACCGACTGCTTCTTCCGCTGTTTTTGAGGATGTTTCAGCAGCTTCAGCAGAACGTAGTGCTGCTTCCTTGGATTCTTCAGCAATTTTTGTTTGCTTCATTGCCACTTCTTTTGCCTGATTGGCGATTTGTTTTTGCTGATATGCAAAGATTGCACTTCCAAAAGCAATTAGGGCAATAATTATATCCACTATATTATTTCCAATCCAAGAAAGTATCCATTTCATCTGCCTTACTCCTTCTCTTTGTTTTGGTGCGAAAACAACTCAATTTACTTGATTGTATGGTATTGATTTTTTCATAATACTGTAAAGTTATTGTAAACTCTTTACATGGCTTTACAAGAATCATAGATCATTAACTTTCCATCAAGTCTTTTAAAGTAGCAGAAAAGCTAATTGTGTCACATGGAGTCCCGTCTAATTCTTCATAGGTAATAGTAAATGTCAATGAAGTATTATCATCTTCTATGACACTAAATCCATTATTTTTGTTTAAACGGGTCTGCTTGTTTATATTAAGAAATCCTTCTTTGAATACACATTTATCTTGTGGTGTGGGATTAGAATCTTGCTTACCAAGTATCATATTTACCAAAGCATGTTCTACAGTTACTTCTATCTTTTTACATTGTCTATTTCCAATATTTGTTATATATATATAATAGAGCCGATAGTCTTGAAATTTCTCAGGAAGATAGAACATATATGCATTACTTTTAATAATCTCAGTATGCAACTGTAAAAGAGGTCTATATCCTTCTTTTACGGTCTTTTTTGCTGCTTGAGCAGATGCTTCAGAAGCACGTGCAGAACTTCTAGCAAAACCTAATGCGACTAAAGATACACCAATTGGAATTACTACTGTAAACCAATCTTTTGCTTCCATAGTATTAAAATATAGAACAAGTGTAGAAAGTACACCCATTCCAAAACCTGCGACGAAACTAACTAATGCAATAATATTGTTGCTGACCCATTCCATCTTCTCTTACTCCTTCTCTTTGTTTTGGTTCGAAATCACCCAAATAACTGATTGTAAGGTATTGACATTTTCGTATTGATAGTAAAATACGGAATTTTTTCAATACAATATGGAATATTTTGTCTATATTTGTAATATATTTATTACTAATTGTAAGCATGGTGTACTATGAATCAACGTATACTAAACGATGAAGTTCAGATTGATAGCTTCATTGCAATTGATAATTCAACAACAACATTACCTATTTTTCTTTCTTCTGTGAGTGCTGGATTTGCCTCGCTGATAGAAGACTTTGTCGACAAACGCCTCTCGCTTGATGAGCTAATTGTTCGAAACAAATCAGCCTCGTTCTTATTACGTGTTGGTGGTACTTCCATGATTGGTGCAGGTATATTGGACGATGCTGTTTTATTGGTTGACAAATCGCTCAAACCCAATAATGGTGATATTGTTGTTGCCATTATTGATAACGAATTTTTTGTCAAACGGCTACAAAAGGGTCCACATGGAATATCATTAGTGCCTGATAATCCAGCGTATCCTACCTTACAGCTTGATGAAGATCGAGGTGATTATATTTGGGCTGTGGTGGTTGCAGCAATCAATGTGTTTCGATAAGGAGAAAGATATGATTGCCTTAGTGGATTGCAACAATTTTTATGTTTCTTGCGAACGCGTCTTTCGTCCGTGGCTTCGTAAACGTCCGGTCGTTGTCCTCTCAAGCAATGATGGTTGTGTCATTGCACGTTCGCAAGAAGCAAAGAATGCGGGTATTGCCATGGGCGTACCCATCCATAAAGTAACAGAATTGATTCATCAATACGATATACAAGTTTGTTCAGCAAATTTCACCTTGTATGCAGACATGTCGAGACGTGTTTATGACGCATTACGGCAATATAGTGAGCAAGTAGAAGTATACTCTATTGATGAATCGTTTTTAGAATTGATAGGATCAAAGGACTTACTACGAGACACCGCAACGAATATTCGCAATACTATTTTGCAGTGGACGGACATCCCAACCTGCGTTGGTCTTGGCTCGACAAAAACCCTCGCAAAAATAGGAAATAGAATTGCAAAAATGAACTCGATCTACAAGGGTGTTTACGTTGTAGATGATAATAATGATGATGCCTTACAAAGTATCGCAGTTGAGGATATTTGGGGCATCGGAAGACAATGGGCAAAGAAGCTCAAATCCTATGGAATTGTCAATGCATTAGCGTTAAAAAATGCAGATGATAAGTTACTACGACAAAAGTTTAATGTAGTTCTTTTGCGCACCGCAACTGAATTGCGGGGTACTCCCTGTATTTCAGTTGCGGATGTCAATCCGCCGAATAAGACCATTATCGCAACATCGAGCTTTGGAAATTATTTAACTCAAAAACACGAATTAGAACAATCCATCACTTCCTTTACTTCTCGAGCTGCAGAGAAATTGCGACGTCAAGAATCTATTGCATTACATCTGTCTGTGTTCATTCGTACAAATATGTTCAACAAAAATCTTGAACAGTATTCAGCGGGTACGACCATAACCATGGATGCAGCAACCGCATATACACCAACCTTAGTTGATGCAGCACGGAAGGGATTAGATAGAATTTTTCGTGAGGGTTATTATTACAAAAAGGCAGGTGTAGTACTAAGCATGATTATACCGCAGACAGTGAAACAGCAGGGGTTGTTTTATGCAGTTGACTACAACAAAGAGCAAGGTGCAATGAAAGCAATGGATAGAATAAATCTGAAGTACGGCAAAGGAACCTTAAAGATTGGTACTGCTGGGACGAAGAGAATATGGTCACCAAAACTCGAGAAACGAAGCCCTTTATTCACAACGAAATACGAAGACATTCTGGTGGTCAAAGCCTAATATTCCGTAAATAAGTATTTACAAATAATGATAGAAAAAATATTTTTTTTGTAAGTATCGTTTTTTCGGCATTGTGATTTTCTTAAAGTAGGGAAAATGGGACATAAAATTTTTTTCAAAATTATTTCATTTACGATAATGAATTGGACAGGGTAAAGTGCAATACGCAAAAAAAAAGCAGACGTTAGGGTCTGCCATTTTTATGGTTTTCGAGCTATTGAGCGAAGTGAATTTCTTGGGGTGCTCTGGCGTCAATAAGTAAGCATATTGACTGTGTGGATTATGGAAGTATCACATAAAACATATTGTCACTTAATCTTCATTCTTTTCAATGATTATAATATCAGAACACATATTTTGTATATGATTTCTGATATCCCAATACCATGACTGGTCTTTATCAGTTTGATCATTACAGTATGTAAGATTGTTAAGATATGTTTGACCAAATGGATTTTTGTGAACAGTGGCGTATAATGCATTACTAACCATTTTTTTTAGATTCTTTCGATTCGTATTTCCTGGAGGAATGGAGTCAACTACCTGGAATGACCATATTCTCATTTCTTTATGATCAAGCCAATAGGGAGAGTCTGGAAGCACTTCCGCCTGTAAAGAACCTTTTATTGGGTCATTCAAAGTAATCACAAATTTTGCATTCAACAACACAGACGAGAGGCTTTGAAAGAGCTCTATATTACTTTTTTCGCAGGTGGTGTTTAGCTGGTATACAGTAGTTCCACATGAACATACTGTTACAGCCAATGCAAGTACAAACAACCATTTCATCATTCCTTTGCCTTTACTATTTAACTTTTACTCACATACAAATATACTCATCGTTTTTCTATTAGTTGCATTCCACATAAAAACTTAGTGAACAGTTTTTTTATGAAGATACGTATACCAATTGTTTTGCTTAGCTTAGATATCGAATAGCTTCTTACACAAGGCAAGGTATATAGGTAATGCTTTTACCAATTTGCATTTATTTGATTAAACTCCGTCTGTGGATTTAAACCATGAAACGCATTCATTGCGGCGACCCCTCCACCACCTGGATAAGGCCATCGCCACCAAATATGTAATGTCCACGCTCCAAAACCATTAATAATACCATTAAAAGGATTCGCAACACCTCCACCACCTCCATTTAACCAAGTATGACAGCCATTACAAGTATCTAATTCTACAAAAAGTACTGCATTATTGCCTCCAAGATCATAAAGATTTGCACCATTTGCAATCGTAAGTGCTGCACGTTCAGCATGTCCTCCGATAGGACCATTTGGTCCCATAGCTAAACCTCCTCCAGCAAGTTGAGAATTACCACAAACAACACCAAATGGTAATGGTGCACCCCCAATAGGTTGATTTAGACCTAGTCCTACGAATCCAGCTACTTGAATTCCAGCACCCCAAAAAGCGTTTGTAACTGCTAATGCAGCACAGCAAGACCCCCCACCGATTCCTACACCTACACCTCTTGTAGGAGCATACGTTGCAACAGTTTGTTTTGCTAATTCTTTTGCGACTGCATAGCCAGGCAGTCCAGCATTCGCAGGAACTAATTGATGATATACCAATGGCATAGAACTCTCGTATTTATTAGTATTGCCAACAATACTTACTTGTAGTTGTCATTCTTTCACAACGTGTTCGGTTTTTGGTTATTGCTTTCTATTGATTGTATGAGGAATGGTGTGAGGAGGAAAGATTACAGTTTTATTGTAGAGACGCACTGCCGTGCGTCTCAGCTGAGTAGAGCTACTGCGTCATTTTTGACACCCCACCATTGGAACGGAGGGATGTTAGCAACCCACCACTTCATGCATGAAATCGACCAAGTTGGTTTTATGGAACAACCTAAATCAGATCCAGTAATAATCGTTTTCCCATCCTTCTGGAAAACCCATTGAAGAAAATTTCACATTTGGGAAATGTTCTACTAAATTCTTTACTTGAGACATTATATTTGTGCTTGGATCTATTTTTGACAAAAAATAATGAATGACTGCAAGTAAGTAATAAACAGTTTTATTTGATAGGTCAGTAGTTTCTAACCATCTTGGATAATTGTTCCGTAATTTTATCGGTACAATACTAAATATTCTATTCCAAACTCTGGAATGATGGGCACAAATGTTTCTTACAGACACCAAGAAATGGATCCAAGAACTCATCACCTCACCATCTAAACGAAAATGATTAGCAACCATATTCTTGTTCTTGCGGTCTAAATACTTAAATAGTAAGGAAATTGAACCAAATGATGCAGTCTCGAATTCTATCCAACTTGGGGGATTGTTTTTGTACTTTCGATTATATTCTATTGCAAATATGTCTTTACTTTTGCGAAAATTATCTAACATGTCATTTCGTAATTTCTCGAATTTCGAATGATATTTTTCATCAAAGTGTTGAATTTCATTTTGCCAATTTACTCCAAGTTTATGACATAAAAAATAAGTCATTTTAGCTTTTAAGGCTATTTCGATTTTTTCAATTTCGTTGAGGAGTATTTTTCGTAAGAATTTATCAAAGTTATAATATTCTATAGCTGTATCAAATTCACTATTTTTTTGGAAAGTGTGTTCACTCTTATTTTCAAGCATGGTATACCAATACCCGCTTAATCTGTAATAACTTTTATATTCTAAGAAAGATAGTGCTTTCTCATCATCAGAAATAGTCATTCCTCTTTGACGTAATAACTCTAATTGCTTTTCATAGGTTAGTGACTCTTTAGTATAGATTATTCTTTCATCAATAGTAGTATCTGCCATAAGTAGTAAGTATGTTATACAGTATGTTAGTAAGTATGTTATACAGTATGTTAGTAAGTATATTGTTAAGTATATTGTTAAGTATTTTGTTAAGTATTTTGTTAAGTATTTTGTTAAGTATTTTGCATATATGTAAATGTTTTTGTAATTTTGTAGTAATAAATCCCCTCCGCTGCTATGAAGACTGTCTTCATAAGCAGTGCACTTAGAGGGGATAGTTTTTTTAAGGCAACTAAACATTCGTTTGGTTGCCTTTTTATATTGTTTACATTCTCGTTGATAGAGCTACTACAAATATAGTATAATTTCTTCTTATCTACAGTTATATTCAACATAATTTCTATAGATAATGGGATATAGAGATATAGCTTTCTACGCCTCTGTCGAGAAGAACTGATTCCACAAATATCAATCGAGCAAGTTGACTATTATAATGTAGTACATATGATTAGTAGATTTGTAAATATATATTTATTTGTCTATATTTGTTTTGGCTCTCATAGATGTGGTGTGCAATCTTATTTCTGCACAAATCTTTTCATCATTATCATTCATGTTGTAGTAAGTTTTACCAATATTTTCGAGATATTGCACTCGAAGAAAGACATAAAAAATGACAAAATACTTTAAACTGGACATAGAGGTTATAAGAGAGATACTTCTTGTTGTTGGTGGATTAGGTACAATAGAACAACAAGATGCTTTTATGACAAAATTAAAAAATAACGACCAAATACAGAACTTTCATATAGCAATTCTACATGATGCAAAATATTTAGAAGCGATTATTCCCCCAAGAAGTGATGGGTATAGACATGTGGTAACAGTGAAGCAACTAACATGGTCTGGCTATGACTTGTTAGAATCAATTAAGGAGGATGAAATTTGGAGACAAACGAAAGATGCATGCACTAAAATCGGTTCATTTGCAATACCAATTGTACAAAAAGTGGCGGCTGGAATATTAGGAAAAATGATTGCTGGCTTCTTATAATACGCCCATAGATTACCGTATATTATGGTAGGAGAAACTTTTGAATATGTTTATCAATTGTTGTTTTTTTATTGCTATATAATACCTTACTTGTATACTTTTTAAAATAAGTGAGAGTTTTCTCAATCTGACGAAATTCTTCCCTTCTTTTTGTGTCTTTGTCTTCGTCGTCGTTTACAGGTTCTGGATTATATTTATAATGAATGTACGTATTCCTATCATCAAAAAGTTTTGTCAATATTTTTTTGTGATGGGAGGTAATAGGTGGTAAACCCAACAAGGTCAATAACCACGTTATCTTTCCGGGTATGTTCACTGATTTTATAATGTCATTGATAGTTTTTTTGTCGATTGATTTTCGTTTACATACTTGATCAATAAACCCATTGATTTCATGTTCAAAGTAAATAGCATAAAATAGTTTGGCATTAGCTATCTTCCCTGCTCTTTTATACTTCTTTGCTGATAGGAGTAAATCCCCTGTGTAATCTATTGAGAATCTAAATTCGTCAGCGTTGGCTAAGCGTAGAAGCTTATTGCGTAATTCCTCTTTGTCATTAAAATCCTCAATAGTAATTAATCCAGCTACAAACCAAGACCTAATTACAGATTCAACTACATCATTCTGCAGTTTCTTTAAATCCTTCTCAGTCATTCCTAACTTATCTAAATCTAATTCCGTGTCTTCTTTATTTTCGTCGTTATTCATACTGATGTTGGAATTTGATGAACGGTGCTATCTTGTTGATTCATATGCATAGTATTGTAAAGCACAGAGACGATTGTTTCCATTCAATAGTAAAAATGAATTCTGCTTTTCCTCATAACAAAACTCTCCATTGCGAGTAGAGCCACCCCTCCCTTTGGGCACCCCTCCAATGGAGAGGAATAGGACGTTGGTTGTGCGATACTCCCTCTTCCATTCTGAAGATTGTAGATACGCACTGCCATGCGTCTCAGCTGAGTAGAACCACCCCCTCCAATCGAAGGGAAAGCGATTTTGACATTTTTATGGAATTTACTGCCCCCTCACCCCAGCCCTCTCGCTCGTGGGGGAGAGGGAGAAGATTGTTCTGTTGTTGAGACGCATTATTATGAGTCTAAGCCGAGTAAAGCCACTGCGTCATTTTTGACACCCCTCCATTGGAACGGAGGGATGTTAGCAACCCACCACTTCATGCATGAAATCGACCAAGTTGGTTTTATGGAGTATTCACTATACCACCTCACCTTTTAAACCTCTATTCATAGGAGCGAGGGAGTTGATTTATGGCTTTATCTTCCATTTCTCGGTGTTTAGGAACTTCACCCAATTTGTGAGAATAGAACTGCTTTGCTTTCACGAACGAACCTCAAATTGAAGATTGCTAACATTTTTGAAACTTTTGAGGTGTTTCAGGATATAAATCACCAACAACTATATACAGATCAAATCAACAGCTACTAAGTAAAAATCAGAAAATTACGATTTTTCTTTTTGCTCGTAGATATATATTCAAAATAATAAAAAAGGAGGTGTAAATCTATGATGATTTTTCAGAAGAATCTTTTAAGATTCTTCTGAAAATCCACGAAAGTGGATAAAATAAAAATAATTTTTTCAATATGAAAAATTTAAAAAAACTTTCATCCTTGAATAAACCCAAGTATGGAAAGATAAAAAGACTATTGCCTAAAATAGCAAAGAAAGCACTACTCGAAGTAGTAAAACTGATAGTACGCAACTTTGAAGTTAGTGAAATAACTCATTACATCCAGTCAGGTATTAAATTTATTAAGGATATTTTCTTACAATGGTTCAATAGCTGACATAAACAAAGAAGCCCCTATATGGGGCTTCTTTGTTTATGTCAGTTGCAGTACTTGTTCAACCCAGTTAGTAACTTGGGCTTTTAAAGAGGTTATTTCATTAGAATCAGTTTGATGATGTAACATTCTAAATAATCTTGCTCTGTCTATAACCAAACCATAATCATCACAAACATTATCCCAATTCTTCTTATTAACAATTTGAGTTGTGGAAATTGCACACATTGCTGTATTTGCATGAAAAGTAAAATATCTTCGATATGATTCGATGGAACATGCTTTCTTAGTATTCCAATTCTTCCCAGCAGCACATTGAACAAATAGTAGTATATGATTACTTCTTAAATCGTCGAGCTTTTTGTAGAGTATGATGTCTACACCTCTGTCCTTATCAGTTGACCTTGGGTCATCATTTCTTTTTGCATTAATTTTTTCTGCGATGTAATCTAATTGTTCTTTCAAATTTTTTTCAGCAGGAAATCCGATGACTACTCCCTCTGCGTTCAAAAATAATTTTAAACAACAAAAAGTAATGCGTTCAAATAGTTTTCTTCCGTCTTCTATATTTGGGATGTAATTTCCACCATAGGTAGAATAGTAAAGACATATTATGTGTTCAGGTATTTTATGCCAATCGGCTTCATTTTGCTGTCTGATTATACTATTATTAACAATAAAAGGACAAGAACTACCATAAAGTCTTTGTCTGTATTCTAATGTTGTTAATATAGAATCGACAAGGCTTTCGTCAATATCGTCTGAATTATCTTCTTCAAGAATTGATGTCAACTGTGATTTGGATAGATCAGAATTTTTTAATAGTACATACAATTCGATCCAATCAGCAATTCTTTCAATTTCTTTATTATTTGGCAATTCAATCTTCAATTGACTTCTTTAATTGATTAGTATATTCAATACATTCATTAACTAATTTTTTTACTTCTTCATCACCTTTATACTTAAATGCAATTGTTAAAGCTTTTTGCATACTTTTCCGCGCATTTCGTAATCTTTTAAGTATAAAATCCATTTCTCCATCACTTAGTTCATATGCATCTTGTATATTGTCATTCTCAAGTAAATATTGAGTTGCCTCAGAACTAGCTAAAATAGGTGCTAATCTACTTGATATAAGCCGAGAGTCTGTTAATATGGGAAATTTATCTTTCCCATTGCCAAATGTCCAATTAAATAAATCCGTTAAGTTCTTAATTCTGTTTGACGGAATAATATCTTTTGAAATATCAATCATTTTTATTGGTGGTAAGCCAATAAAGTCTCGAATTGGTTGTGAGCCTATTAATAAAGTAATTAACGAAAATTTATTCCGAATAACCTTGGCATCGAAACCTAACTCATTGATAACTTTATCGGCAATAAGATAGCTTATATATTGTTTTCTTACAGTATCAGTACGAGATGCCATTGATTGTTCGACAACTTTCACACTATCCGAGAAAGATTTTCCATCCTTTAGACCGGCCTCAATTCTCATGGATATAAACTGTGCTTTCGCGTACGCTTCCCACTTTAACAGTCCTGTTATATGACGTATTCCTAAATATGCAGAAATTTCTTCTCGTTCAAAATACATAATAACAGGAACAATTCTCAAATCATCTTCAACTATGCTGTTAATTGGTTTAGGGAATGAAGATGAGATTTTTAACCGTTGCCTATCTTCAGAATTAAGTAAGAGTTTTAATGTTGCAGTTCGTCTATTGCCTTCAACCACTGTAAATTCTAATACATTGTTATCAACTAACTCTTGAAGTTTTTTTTGTTGTGTTTCGATATCTTGTGTTAAATCAAAATCAGAAGGTAGGTTTTTAGGGACAACAACTAAAGGTTCTTCGTCAAAATAGCCATTTTCTGACATAGACAATGCTAATTCTTCTACATCAAACTCTTCATATAACAATTGCAACAATTCAACCTGTTCAAGTTCCTTGTCAAAACGGGAAATCCTCGGGTTTTCAGGATCTAAGTATAATAAGCTTACAGGAACATTTAGTTGTGGTCGTTTTCTTCCTTGTCCAGCTATGGTCTGTTGATTTTCCAATGGAGTAATAATGATGTTTAAATTATCTAAAACTAAAAAGAACAGGTGATCTTTTTATCCTCAATTCAAAAGAATGGTTCCAATGTTTTTTACAATATCCGAATTAACTGCATTACCAATTGCTTTGAATGCTACAGATTCATTGTTTGGTACCTGTATCCCTTCTAAGGATTGAAGTTTTAATCCTTCGTTTGTTGTAATGTATCGTTTTTCCCAACTAATAATAGGTATATTGCTAGTACTTACTAAACAAGGGAAATAATCGGTTTTCTTTACTCTCAATCCAGACGACCTGAATTGCAAGATATGTTTATTAATGTTTCTGCTATCTTTAACATTCCATTCTAATTTTTGTAAACTCTGTGAAGGTCGTTCTGCAATTTTACTCATAACTTCTTGAAGATGCTGTTTGTTTTCTTCAAAGAAATGCCTATTTCTTCTAATATAGTCTTGTTTCCACTTCGGAAATACTTTATCGACTCTTGCATAACTTGGTAAATTCGACATTTGCTCATCTTTTGTCATTCCACTTAAAGAAATCCCAAATTTGCCCGTATATGCACCTAACTCTTTTTCACTTAATCGTGCCGGATATTCTGTTTCAAAGGGATAGTTTGCTCCAAATTCCATACCCCAGATAGGAAAACCAGGGATTGTAATCTCTTGTGGTAAAGAATCAATAAACTCTTGCCATAATTGAATACTTTCTGAATGCGAAGAAGAAAGTGGTCGTATAGAAACCGGTGATTTATCAATAAAGTCATGTAGATTAAAACTGTCAATCTTTTTTACATTAACCTTTTCAAAACTGAAATGTTGAAGTGCTTTTTTCCCTAAAGCACCTACAATAAATATTCTAGGTCTATGTTGTGGAATCCCAAACTCATGAGGAGAGTAATCCTTATGATCTACATCATAACCCTGATCTTCCAGCTTAGCTTTCATTTTTAGCCAAGTTTCTTCATTATTATGCTTTGCAATATGCCGAACATTCTCCAATATCAAGAATTGTGGTTTTCTAAACTCTAAAATTTTAATTATTTCCTCAAAAAGTGTACCCCTAGCATCTTCTAAACCAAGCTGTTTCCCAGCTTTGGAAAATGGTTGGCAAGGAAAACCTGCACATAATATATCATGTTCTGGAATTATTTCAATTTGGTTTTTTACAATGTCTCTGATATCACCATGAATATTTACATCTTGACCCCAATTTCTCTTATAAACCTCTCTTAGGTTAGAGTCAATTTCACTTGCAAACACACATTTGTGTCCTAACTGGGTTAATGCTTTATGAAAACCACCAAGTCCTGCAAATAAATCAATAAACTTCACTTGCTTCTATTTCTTTGATTTTGGATTTCATTTTAAGTCGTTATAATTCCTATTGTCTACAAATATACACTATTTTGTCCCATCTTACTTGATTTTAGGCAATTCAAACATCAAAATTTAGTGTTCTTATCTATCAAGGTCATTTATGATCATGATGTTTGCAAAGCAGCTTTTCACCAAGTAAGGAACTATAAAGAGAACAATTTACTAATTTGTGATTGTGATACCTTCTAAACTCAATTTATTCTCAAAAAGACAACTTATGTGTTCTTCTGTTGTTCTTCGATTTGTTTTCCCAGCAGGTATCTTCTGCGGATAATTGTCGTGTGAGTCCGTTGTTCTTTTTCCGCTGTTTGGGTAATTTCTGACCCTTCTTCTTGGGTTAATCGGAACATCACTTGCTTTGATTTCAGTTTGTCGATTGGTATTCTCATTTCTTATTGCTTTTCGTTTGTGAGTTCTCTACTGTGTGGCTTTATTCCGCACTGTTGTTTGTTAGAATGTACGACATTTTTTCTTATGTCAATAGATATTGACAAAGAAACAAAAAAAAATATTTTTTTTGTAAGTGTCGTTTTTTCGGTATATCATTTTTTTTCGAAGCCGATAAATGGGGAAGATTTTTTTTTTCAAAATTCACCTACCTCACAAATGCCATTTCCCTTGTCTCAATGCCACAAAATTCTTTGCTGCTTGGGGACTATTGACCTCTTGGGCATATCTACTTCGAAGTGATTCGCGAACGATTCGTTCACGCCATTCAATGGCTCGATACTTCCGTAAAAATCTCCATAATTCATACGATAAAGCCACATTTACAATTGCCGAAAGGACTAATAATACACTTATCATAGATGCATCCTTTCCGCAGTAGATGTCACAATATTATCAATGGAGTTCAATGACTGTTGCTCCGAACAATCAACCCATTTTTCCTTGTTTTGCTCTAATGTTAGTTTGTTTTGCAACCGCTCGATGTGGGCATCACGATGTTGTAATTCCCTCTTCATTCGATCAAGTGTGGTGAGTAACTCTGAGTTTTTGAATTGTAGGTCAATAATTTGTTTAAACGCCACATGTAGTTGGGCGTTGTGGTCTATTTTCACAAGTTGGTCTTTCAACTCCAAATTCTCAATCACCAGATCAGTTTCGTATTTGGAACGGTATGCCATGCACTTCCGCACCAGTTCTTCCGTAGTGAGTACGTGAAGGTTACGACCTTCGGTAACTTTTGCCAACTGGTCTACAGTTGGGTAAAAGTCTTGTAAGATTATTGTTTTTCGTATAAAAGGGAATTCTCCGTACTTCAGCCATGTTTCTGCTTTTGTCCGTGAGAACTTCTTGTCGATTTCGATTTCGTTAAAAATAGCCTGCAATTGTCGTTCTGTTTCAATCGTAGCCTTAAAACCACGAAATTCGAAGACGTCATTGACAAGTTTCGTAAACCAGTCGAAGAGGTGTAATTGTTCATTCATTATTATTCTTCTGCAGTTATGTTATTTCAAAAATTTAAAAATTCTCCCGTTGGTAGGTAGGGATTTTTTTTCATTTTTATTTATTTCTATTATTATAGGAAGGGGTGGAGCATTTGTTAATCCAGTTATGTACTCTGTACCGTTCTCTGTTGTGTACCCTGTTATGTACCCTGTATCTGCTTGAGTAGGGGTATTCTGTAACTCAGCTGTGTACCCTACTTCTTTTATATTACCTCGAACAAATAGAAGAGTATATTTTGAATACGTATGGTCATGTTTACCAGCTTCATATTTGATAAGTTTCTTTTTGACTAATGCTGTTCTTGAACGTGCCAATGTTATACGTTGTGCGAATGAACACATACGCATAAGTTTTGAATTAGTAACTGAAACTATATTAGATTTCCACCAGTTTTCATTTGCCACTTGGAGCAAGCTCAAATAGAGCAATTTCTGATTTGAGCTTAACTCCAGTGATTCTTCTATCCGCCAAAATTCGTTAACTGCCTGTGGGTAATTCATTGACACGTTATTCCGCAAAAATTTGATTGAAAAGTTGGTGCAGTTATCACCGTTGTAATCGTTGAATTGACTCCGTAATGAATATCTATAAATTATCATTTTACGTCGTTTCAATAATCGTTAATTGGTCATTGCACATGTTGATCATCGCTTCAGGCATGTCTTTTGGAATCTGATTATAATCTTCGACGGGTGGCGAATAGTCAAAATGGGGATACAAATTCTGTACATCATTTTGCAGGATTTTCATCTGTATATCTATAGTTTCGCCATGTACAATGTCTTTTAAGTGAGAACTAACGTCATTAGATGAATTAACCTCAATGTCAATACCTCTCCTTGTAGAAGATGATGATGAGGTTTTGATAGACTCGTCGACATTCGAACCTGTTTGTTTCTCTTCTAAATGCACCTGTTCAAACGAATCAACTGGGTAATGAAATTGTTTATCGATTGAATCAGAATGAACATCTTTCAATGCTTGCTGTACAGCTTTTTCGATAACCTCATAAAACGAGGTATGAGAAGAAACTGAATTCATCAAAACACACTTGTTGTTTATACTCATTGCAATTCGTGCAGATTCTTTCTCACCATTACATATCAATCCTAAATCGATGGTAAGAAGTTCCCTTTTGTAATAATTGTTTGATAATCTGGTCATCTGACCTCTCCATTAATTTTCATGAATCAATTTTTATATATTTATTACCATTTCAGACAGCTCGACCTCGAAACTTTTGAAATACGCGAATGACAGTTTAGTGTTGCTGATTTACTCCAACGATTTCACTCGAACTTATAAACAAGAAAGACTTGTGACGTCCGAATTAAACTACAAAGTATCCAGCGTTTCCTCTTTTTATCAATGAGTCGTTAAGACAACTTGTTTAGCAATAATACACATTATTGAAAAAACACTGGACACACCTTACTGAATACATCCCGTATTCCGAAATTATATCGATGTTGCTTGCTCACATACCAAGCAGTCGTAGCATAAACTACACATTGTGTTTATTTGCTTGTAGCACCACGTCAGCTTTATTCTTATGTTATTCTATTGTTATTGGAAAATCAACTGTTTGTCTAATAGTCTCTGCTGTCGTTTTTACAATCTGAGTTGTACCGATTTCGATTGAATGAAAGAAGAACTCTTCACGATTCATATCAGTCATAGAAACAAATTTTTCAATATCTTTCAACTTTTCCGGTCGAATAGCGACAAGAATGAATTCCACAGCAAGAAGGTCACCTTCATTTGTTTTTACATAGCCCTCAGTTACCATCCTCATACCTCCCAAAACACTTTTAGTGTGTTTTGTAATCATTTAAAAAAAAATATAGACACTACGTTTCCAATGATATGCCGATAATTACGGCAACATCAACTTCATTCCTTCAAGTATGCTTTGCAAGAAATGAATACCATTTTTAACCTATCGAAATTTTGCAAAGTTGAAAAACTCATACTGACGACCTTCCTCTCGTCGATTCAATAAAGCCTCTTCGGTCTTCATCATTAAGTGATTTCAGCCGAGCATCTTTTGCCCGGTTAAAATCACGATATGAATAATAACGTGTTCGGTTGTTGCGTACAGAAGGTCTAAGATAGCCTTCGTTTACCATTGCATAAATACTGCTCTTAGGCAGATTCGTCATTTGCGAAAGCTCACTTACTGTGTAAAACTTTTCGACATGATCTTGTTCCATGATTTCAAACTTTCTTATAAATAATTGAATTTAAATTTAGTTAAATTAATATTTTTTCAATCAATTGCACAAAAAATTTTAATAAAAAAACTACTTTAAGTGATAATTCTTTTTAAAGAACATATCTAAAGCCGCATTGACCAGTTCTGATTTGTTAATATACTTTTTGTCCGTCCCAACATTTTCTGCAATCAGATTTTTCTTCGTTAAACGAACAGAAAATGTCATTGGCACCATCGGATCGTTATTAGCTTCTTGTACAGTTCTAATAGACACACCTACTCCATTTGTATAATTCATAAAATTGTTTTAATTTAGAACGATAGTTAGTTAGTTAATTCGTTCGTTCAATACAAATATAACTGATGGAAACAAGAAAAACAAGTAAAAATATCAATTTTGATAAATTTTTATCAATAAGAATCAATAATTTTTTTCGAAATCTCGCTTTATGGGGTGGGTTTGAGACAAAAAAAAATTTAGCAAAAACATTAGGTGTTCATCCTTCAATTTTTCTTCAATACGAAAATAAAACTGGTAAAATTTCGGTTCCAACTGCAAAAAAAATAATTGAAGCATTTCCGAATTTACCCAAGAACTTAAAAGATGAGTTATTGTTTTTAGCTGATATTGACCAAATATATTTGGAAGCAAAACCTATTGAGGAAAAAATCCCAATAAACAATGTTGACTTTACCGACGAAACGGTCAATGTGGAGTACATAACCTCTAAGGTAAATGCGGGGAATGGCTACGTTGAGATGAATTTTCCTGTAACCATTAAGATGAGTAAGTTTTTAATTAAAAAACACAATCCTGAGGACATTTTCGCTGTAACTGCACAAGGAGATAGCATGCTCAAACGAGGCATCACCGACGGAACGATGCTTATTGTGAAAAAATCAACTCAAGTCGAAGAAATCATTGGGCAGATTGTTGTTTGCATTTGTGACGCTGAATTTTTAGTGAAAAAACTCGTGCAAAATGCAAAAGGAGATTTGGAATTGCATTCGGAAAGCTATACCGATTATCCTCCCATCGAATTAAAACACAGAGCATTCCGAATTTTCGGCTACGTGATACATTCTATAAACGATTATAATTAAAGGAACAACATGAAAGCATTAATTGCACTATTGTTTCTTGCTGCATTGCCTTTGTTTGGGCAGAGAGCATACATTAGCCAAAAACAAATCGATTCGCTTAAGAGCTACGAATCTGTAACTGTGAATTGTGGTAAATTAGATGTTTTAAATTTTATGAAAGATTGGATACTTGAAGAAAAATTCTTGGAAATGGTGGATTTAGAGACAGATCAAGAAAATGGGATGGATGCTTTTATTTACAAGGTAAGATCTAAAGAGAATTTAATTGGAGTATATGGACTTAGTTCTATTGATGAAAAAACTCAAAAATCTCTTTTTATTCCTGATACTGGAATTTATACAACAGAAATAGATAGAAGGACAAATAAAGAAAGTGACAGGTTGTTTACTTTTATAATTGTAATGTCTGAAGGTAAAAAGAAGGGTACAACGGATCTCGTAATGTCACTATATTGGAATGAAGTAAATACATGGAGCATTGACTACACTGACGACGAACTTAAGAAAACTTTAACAGACAAACTTTCATTTTATTATAAACTGCCTGTTTTACACTTTGCCTTGTACTTGCAGTTTTACTGCAATGACAAAAACAATGTCAAGACCAAGAAAAAGACTAAAAAAAGGTAGTCGTTGAAAACAAAGTACATCCAATTATATTTTACAACACAGTTAAGGAAAAACATGAAAACACTAATCGCACTATGGTTTTTTGTTGCATTGTCTTTGTTTGGGCAAAAAGACATTCGCGACTACAACCATAGGTTGGGATATAGATTTTATGTGCATTCCAAAAAGGAAACTATTATAAAAGAAGTAGTAAATTATTACTCCAACATTCAAAAAATTATTAGTGTTTCAGAACTACAAGTATTTTGTTACGATAAAACAATAGACTATAATGCCATAAGACTATATCCTTACGACACATTACTTGTTGCTAATGTATTATGCGATTGTTTCCCAATGAAAGAAAATGGAACAACTGTTTTAGACAGACTTTGGATTAGGATTATAGTATCGAAGAAATCTTTAGAAGCTTATCATTATCCTATGGTAGCCTTTAATATATCTTTTCAAACTAATAAAAAAGGAAAAACTCTAGTTGTCTTAAGTTTTACGGGAAAGAACAGAAACATCGAATCTTATCAAGAGAACAATCACCCCTCATTAATAGGAGATGTCACTTGTAGAATTTTTGAATTAGAGGAAGGCTTGATGAATCACTTAAAATCTAAATTTAAAACTTCACTTGTAAATAAATAATGCCAAAACATCTAATCAAAAGGTGTTTTTTATAAATAATTAGACTAAAAAGTAAACTTATAAGTTAATTAATGAAAATTGTAAGGATTCATGAAGATAAGCTACTTTCTATTCACTATTCAAATCAGTTGAAAAATGAATTTAGAAGAAATTTAGAAAATTGGAGAAACTTCGAATTTATAAAAGATTTCGTTGAAAAAAACTATAAAGACTTCCCGTATAAAATTTCAAAATTAGATTTAATTTTAAAGTTGGCGAATCGTGTTCAAGATATAGAATTGGAATTAAAGAATGCATGCTCCCGACCTAAAAATAATTTAGATATGATTTTTAAGCCTTTGTTTCAACAACGAGATTTTAAAAACCCAAATTTAACACTACAAAAAGGTAAATTTAGTTTCTTTAAACTTTATGCGGTAAAATTAGAAAGCAATTGCTATTTGATTACTGGTGGGGCTATTAAATTTACAGAAAAGGACCAAGATCGTGCTCACACTAATTTGGAGTTAACAAAAGTCAGCAAATGTTGTGATTTTTTAAAGGACAACCATTTGAGTAATAAAGAAACTGTTTTAGAATATTTTAAAATTGACTTATGACAACGAAAGAAAGAATCCTCTTAAATGTATCTTATGATGACAGTAAATTATTCGATGAAATAGAAAAACGATATCAAAATCGTTCAATGATTAGGGAATCTGGAATTATAGCTGTAAAAGTTTTATTGAGATTAGATATTTTACAATGGAATAAAAAAAGATTAGCTAAAGAAATGAATGTTTCACCTCAACAGATATCCAAGATTGTCCGAGGTGGAGAAAACTTAACGTTAAGTACAATTGTAAAACTTGAAGAAGTTTTAGGTATAAAATTGCTTGTTGGTCACTCTTTTGAAAAATCGGAAGACGATAACCAATCAAAACAATTTAATAGTTTAATTCCTAATCCAGAACAATCATTTACGACTTCAGATTTTGCATTTCGTTCTTATTCTGGGAATGATAAGTTTTCAGAAATCAATGTTAAAAGTCCAATTACTCATATTGAAGAAATGGAAACAACATGATGAACAACGAAAATCCAATAATCAAGTTTAGGTTGCATTCTATAGAAAGTGATTTTATTATTATTGGGTACGAATATCGTCATTCTAAAAAGATTGACATTCAAACACAATTAGAGTTCAAAGCCGATATCTCAAGAAATCTTATAGGTTTCCAACTTATATTTGAGTTTAAGCAAAACAAAAAGTTATTAATGATACTAAAAGTTTTATACCTTTTAGAACTAAGTAAATCAACTTGTGAATTGTTTAAATCTGATAACGATACGCTTAAAATGCCTACTGAGTTTTTAGAAGACGAGATAAATTCTGCAATTGATGTTTCTCAAGGTGTCTTACATGTTAAAACTCAAGGTACAATTTATGCAACAGTACGTTTGCCAATTATTGATCCTAAAATTTTTCTAGTTGTTGATGAAAAAAAAGATAGCGATACTTAATAACTTAGAGTAAAAATCACTAAAATCAATCTCTCTTTTTAAAAATAATGCCGCGACCTCGCACGAAAAAAAACCGTTGGGATCATCCCAACTATCGTTGGGCATACTGTTACGAACGTGACGGGGTGGTGTACACGTGTGTTCACTCCGTCCGTCGTTCAACGCCCTTCATTTGGAAAAGCACTTCCAAAAACGCTGCGATGGAATTGCTCAACCGACGAATATCCGAAGTCTACACACTCCAAGAAAAACCACCAATCACCATCGACGAAGCGAGAACAATCTATCTTGAAGAAAAACAACATTTAACTACACGAGCTACATTAAAACAAATTAAACACTCACTCTCGATTCTTCCGAACTGTGCCTGGAACGACGGGAATCTCATACGTTTACAAATCCTCGAAAAAACTGCTGGTAATTCACCTGATACAGTTCATTTGAAAGTTGGCTACATTCGATCTTTTTTTCGATGGTGCATAGAAAATAAGTATACAGATACCAACCCAATTATTGCGTCATTATCACCAAAAAAAAGACGCAACGAAGAACGAAGTGCCTTCACACAAAACGAGTTGGAACTTGTTCTGGACTTAGCAAGAAACAAAGATACGAAGTTATGCGAATTAATTGAGTTTTTGTCCCTAACAGGTTTACGAATTATGGAAGCACTACAAATTCAATCCGACGATATTGATAGTGATTTTATCAGAATTCGAGGTAAGGGAAAATACATTCGCCACATTCCCTACAACGTATTGGGAGTGGGTGAAATAGTCACAAAAATGAAGAATACCAAAGGACGTTATTTTAATAGAAGTTATGACACCTATGCAAAAATTCTCAGAAAAATTATTGCGATACTCCTATTACCCGGTGAATTTCGTAATTTTCACAGTATCCGAAAATATGCGGAAAATTATCTTATTAAAGTAAAGGGAATCGATGTCAGAATTGTCGCAGAGTTATTAGGACACACCCTTGCAGTTCAGCAAAAACATTATTATGAAATCATGTCCAAATCTGAACTGAAAAAAACTCTCGAAACAAAATTTAGCGAGTAGAATTTGTGCAAAACTCTACATCAACAATTTCAACGAATACAACAACAACACAATAATTACTCCCATCAGTTGCATCCACCTATACAAACATTCTTATATAGAACAATTAGGCGGTGGTTGGGTAGCAGAAGAAGCACTTGCAATCACCATATTTGTTGCTTTGATTTTTGAAAATGATTTCAAAAAAGGAGTCTTAGCTGCTGTCAATCATTCAGGTGATTCAGATACTACCGGCTCAATGGTTGGTCAGTTATTAGGAGTTTGTAACGGAATTGATGCAATTCCTCAAAAGTGGATTGACAATCTAATTGGCGCTTCGATTATTGAAACAATTTGTACAGATATTATCGAAGAGAAATTTCGATTGTTTTATATCCATGGCTTTGCAAAAGAATTACAGTCATATTGGGAACGATATCCAGGTTGGTAATATATATAAAAATTGGATTAAGTGTAAAAAATATAAGACTACTATGATATTGTTTGTATATTTGCAAAGAAACAATGTAGAAATTTTATTAGTAATCTCTATGGAAATAAAGTGTTTTTGTGTCTCTGTAACTGAAGAGTGTAGCCAAAAGATTAGTGAATTCTCCAAAACTCTTGATTTTTCGTCAGAAAACTATAGTGATTTTTCTTTCATAGAATCTTCTTCTGACTTACTTTATCCAAAGATATTTTTTATAGATTCAACGTTTCTATCGACTTTTGAAGATATTAGTCCCTTTGTTACTTTTCAAAAAGAATTCCAAATTCCAATTTGCTACGTTCAAAAGGATAGTTCAGAAATTGTTGATTTTGCAGAATACCCTTTTACGATTTGCCAGATTATATTCCTTTTTCAACCAAAAGAAATAGTTTCTAAAACCTTAGAATGTTTTTTTAAAGCATCAACCTTCCTCTTTGAATCTACAAAATCTACGTTTAAATACAGAGAAATAATCAATGAAGTAACAAATCTTTTCACTTTAATCAATGAAAAGTCTGAGTTTATTTATTCCTCTCCTTCTATGAAGCACCTTCATGGATATGAGGAAGGTGAACTTACCGGAAAATCATTTATCAACTTTATCCATCCAGATGATTTACCTCTTGTTATAAATGAATTTCAAAAGACATTACAATCAACTTATTACAATCCAAGAATAGAATTCCGATTGAAAACGAAAATGGGTCATTATGTCACCTTAGAAGCTCAGGCAAACAATCAACTTCACAATCCTGACATTCGAGCTATAATTGTTAATTCAAAAGATATTACAGAGTTCAAATCTGTTGAAAATCATTTGAAATTAGAAGAAGAACGAATCTCTAAAATGTTTACACTTACTGGGCTTGGAATTTGGGACTATGATTTGAAACAAGATACTGTTATCTTTAATGAACAAATGTACAATTTGTTTCATATAAATGTAGAAAAGAATACATTTTCTTTTCAGGAATTTTTATCTTTTTTTGACCCCATTCAGCGAGATCAATTCCAAAATGCTATTACAGTGAGTTATAGTGAAAATGATTCTTTTTATTTCGAACATTCAATTTATTTGAACAGCACTTCTGAAACTACATGGATACTTCACCGTGGAGCTGTAGTCGAAAGAAATCTAATCGGTCAACCCACAAGAATTATTGGTACCTCCACTGATATCACTAAACGCAAAAAGTATGAATTGGAGTTAAGTAGTAGTCACGAAAATCTTAATAAACTTTCTAATAATATTCCGGGTTTACTTTTCCAATTCCATCGGGCAAATGATGGTGAATATACTTTCCCCTATATGAGCTCTTCTGCTAAAGAGTTGTTGAATGTGGAAACTAGTTCTACACCCATCAAATTGAAAGATAGTCTTTCGACTATTCATCCTGAAGACGTAGTTTCAGTTATGGAATCAATCAATGATTCTGCTCAAACATTATCTATTTGGGACAAAGAATTTCGAGTTATATTACCAAATAAAGGCGTACAATGGCGTCATGGAATTTCTCGCCCTGAGGAATTAGCTGATGGTTCTATAATGTGGCATGGATACCTAAGTGATACCACTGAGAGAAAACAAATCGAAGAACAACTAACTATCAAAGACACTGTCATCGAAAATTCTATCAATGGCAATGTTATTTTTAATCTAGAAGGGTATATAACATATTCCAATACTGCATTTAATACAATGTGGGGAGTTGAACAAGATGAGTTACACAAACAAATTAATTTGTCAGATTTATTTGTTGAAAGAAAATCTGGTTTTGAGATTCTAACCTACTTGCTTATAGATGACTCATGGACAGGCGAATTAGAAGCTAAGTCTCTCCATAATACACGAGTATTTTTTGCAAATATAGTCGCAACGTTGGTCAAAGCACCCGATGGTTCTCCACTTTGTATTTATGCTTCAGTTGTGGATGTAACTGAGAAAAAACAAATTGAGGAAGTATTCTTACGTAACCAACGTATGGATTCTATTGGCACTTTAGCTGGTGGTATTGCTCACGACTTGAATAATGTTTTAACTCCAATTATGCTCAGTATTGAGATATTAAAACTTCAGACAAAAGATGAAAAATTTCTTCATCGACTGGACTTAATAGAAACTTCCACCAAAAGAGGTGCTGAGTTAATCAAACAAGTTCTCCATTTCTCACGTGGTGTTGAAGGAGAACGCACTGCGATTCCACTGAAAAAGCTCACGGACGAAATGGTTATGATTATGACCAGTACTTTCCCTAAAAACATAAATCATTCCGTAATGATTGAAAATAAAATTGCTGATATTTTAGGAGATTTTACTCAATTACATCAAGTTATTCTCAATCTATGTCTGAATGCACGTGATGCTATGCCAGATGGTGGTCTCATTTCCATCAGTGCAAGGAAAGTAACAAATTCTTTCGAAGGAAAATTTTCGTATTTGGGACTAAAAGAAAAAGAATATATACAACTTTCTGTTTCTGATACAGGAACTGGAATGCCAAAAGAAGTTCGTGATAAAGTATTTGAGCCTTTTTTCACAACCAAAGAAATTGGAAAAGGAACTGGTATCGGTTTATCAACTGTTTTGTCCATTGTGAAAAGTCATAAAGGAGCAATTGATGTCTATTCTGAAGAAGGAAAAGGAACGACATTTGATATGTATTTTCCAATAGCATCTATATCAAAAGAACAAACTCCCATTGAACTTACTCCATTTTTTACAAAAAAAGATACTGGAATATTAGTTGTTGATGATGAAGAAGCAATATTAGAATTTTCCAGACTTTCATTAGAAACCTTAGGTTTTACTGTCTATACTGCATACGACTATCGAGATGCAATGGCAAAATACCAAACTAACAAAAAGAACATTGCATTATTAGTCATCGATATGATATTGCCAGGTCCTGATGGCAAAGAAATAATCAAAGCAATTCGCACGGAACAACCTAATATCCCTTGTATTGCTGTCAGTGGCGTCTTCTATACTTTTGACGAAGATCCTCTTTTTGAAAAGGTAGTATTTTTACAAAAACCTTACACAAACTCTCAATATGTAACAACTATACAATCTGTATTATAAAATTCGAAAGGCACGACTATGGCAGTAACCCACAATCTTCTGTTTGTTCACGGTATCGGAGAGGGTGATGTAACCCCAGGTTTTCAAAAACTTCAAACTGCTATCGAAAAAGAATATTCATATTTGAAAGTCTCTTCATTTACATCAAAATATACTAGTCAGTATATTCTCTGGGCTGAAGATTTGGATTCGTATCAATACTCAATGTTCATCAAAGCGTACAATTCTTCCATGTATGTTCAAAACCCAATAGGTTCGAGTTTGCTTACGAATTTTGGACGAAATATGAAAAGTTTTGTGCATTTCTACTTAGGTGATGTCATTGCCTATACCACCAGTAATGACAATCTCATTAGATCTACAATGATTAATCAGATTGCACCAAGTGTACGTCAACCATTTACTATTTTAGCACATTCTTTGGGCTCAGTCATTATCAACGATATTCTCCTTCACACACAACTCTGGAAGTCAAATGCACTTAAACCAGATGAGATCGCATATTATAATGCACTTTCAATAAATGGATTTGCTAACTTTAATGAATTTGCTGATGAAGTGCAAAAAAATCTTCAAAACTTCGTTTCTTTTGGCTCACCAATTACCTTGTTTTTGCAACAAGACATCCGTAAATTTGGAGCCCCTAACCCACCAAAAGCAAAACCTCCCGTTACAAACGGGCAAAAATGGCTTAACATCTACGATGAAGATGATTTTCTTGGGTATCCAATTATTCCCTTCTTTGATAATACTCTCAACAACTGTAGTGATCAAGAAATTAATGTCGGATTTGGTTTCAATGCACACGGAAATTATTGGGACAATAGACATGTTGCACGAACAATTGCAGAAATTTTGTAAATTTTCTTCTTCATTGTCATTCACTGACCATTCGACTGATATATTTGTGATTATTATTTCAGTAAGTATAAGGAATGACAATGGAAAAAGAACAAAGTTACGAAATGTGCCAAATCATCGATGGCTATGCAACTGATATGTTTATATTTTTGGACGAAGATATCTTGGGTGCCGAAACAGTCGCTTATATCAAATCATTATCAGACGAAGAATACGAACAGTACACCAAATTGTGGGTTAGAATGCGTCGGAAAGAATTAGAGTGGCGTAAGGAATATGACGAACGAAACCAAACTTCTACGGGAAAACCGTTCAATCCTTATATCAAAACCCCAATAATTTTAGATGATGAAATGAAACCACCCAAAAATGAAGAATAATTCTCCCTCCAACCCCCTCTCCCCTTGCGGGAGAGGGCTGGGGTGAGGGGTAATTCTGAATTTTGTATATAAAGAAACTACAGTCGGACAAAGGATGATTCAGTTAGAATGTGATTGGTATGGCGTAATGGATTTGAATGACGAAGACGAATTAAAAGAAACATTTAAGTATATAGAAGGTAAAATCAAAAAGTAAAATGGGAAATAAAAGTAATGAGTGTTTTCAAGAATCTAACGGTGTAATGCACGATGGGTTACTACATTTGGAAGATTTTGAATTTACACAAGAAGAAGTAACAAGAATAACTAAAATGAGTGAAGAAGAATATAAAAAATTTTCTTCTGATTACGCAAGAGGTGTATCTATTGTAAAACGGATACAATCAGAATCTTCAAAAAGGTTGAAACTAAAACAAGATGACTAAATACATTTTATTAAAAAACGTTGCAGAAGAGTTGAAACGTGTTGTTGCTACCTATGATAAAAAGCAATAAGAGCAAACGTTATACCCAGCAATGAAAGCCGTTGGAGCAATTATCAATAACGAAATAGACACTAATTTTTAAGTAGTTTCGATAGAACCTCAATTGTAAGCCTAAAACAAAAAAGCCCACGAAAGTGGGCTTTTTTGTTTGATACGTTAGAAGATTATTCGTATTCAGATCCGAAGAGTTCTTCGATAGTGTATTCTTTGATTGGACCGAATTGTTTGAGGGTATTCATATCCAATTTATCTTTAGAACCTAATACCATCAACACCATAGGTTTGCCTTGAATTTCGGCTTTATGGAACGATTCAATAGTTTTGAAGGTATAGTTTTTCACTTGGGGGAATTGCTCAATTCTAGGGTCAGATGTATTTCCTTTGTCTAATTGAGAAGTGTAATAATACAAGATTTCATCTTTAGTGATTCGCTCAGTTTGAAATTTATTGAGCATTCCACCTTTCACGTTTGAAAAACGTTGTTCAGATGCACGTAATGTAGAATTAATGATGTCGGTCATTGCTGCAGTTGCATCCGCTAATTTGTCGGCTTGAGTACCTACAAATGCCATAAAATATGTTGGGTCAGTTTGTTTTCTTCCTGTACCGACGAATCCATAAGTACTGTATGCTAATGCTTTAGCCTCTCGAATTTCTTGGAAAACAACTGAAGACATTCCACCACCAAAATATTCATTGTAGAATGAACGAAGTGCTTCTTTTTTTGGATCAGTGTTCGGCTCTAATAAACGATACCAATTAATGTCTGCTTGTACCATTTCTGGGTAATATCCAATAGAAACAGATGCACTTGGAGTTTCTTTCATAGTATAGCTTTTGAACGTAGTTGGTTTTACCGGAGTACCTTTTGGCTCAAATTTATTCAACATTGATACATAGGTTGTTAACGGTTTTTTACCATATACTAATACTCTATGTTCTGTAGAAAGATATTTTTTGACAATAGAAAGTAATTGCTCTGGAGTAAGAGCTTTTAATTCTTTCAGTGGAGTAATGTTTTTGATTGGATTATACTCCCCATAAGCTGTTGCATAAAATAATGCTTGAGAAATAGTATTTTTGTTCTTTTTCGCATCAGCTCTACGTTTTAATCTATCTTGGATTAGATTCTGCAAAATTTGAGGATCTGGTTTTGCATTCATTAATTTATCAAAAACAACCGCAATTGCCTTTTCAGCATTTTCTTCTAATCCTGAAATAGTAATCATTGTACGTTCACTTGTTACAGATTGGGACATTTTACATCCTAATCCATAAAGTTCTACATTGATTTCTTCTGCTGATTTAGTATTAGTACCTAAATAATTCACATAGTCGAAGGCAATTTGTGCATTTCTGTCAACTATAGAGCCTTGCTCAAAAACGTACGAAACAGAGAATCTACCATTGAGTACATTAGGAGTATAGAGTACTTGCGATCCATTTGTTAAATTAGCTTTTTGAATATCTTTGGTAAAATCTAAAAACATTGGTTCCAAATCTGGCATTGGTTCATTGTTCACCATTTTTACAAATTCGGACACTTTATCATTGTTTAGATTGAGAGGTGTAATTGCTGGTTTTGGTACTTGAATAGCTGCAGTTTTTTCACCAGTTCTTTTATACACAATGACATAGTTCTGATAATATTTTTTTGTAGCATCCATAATTTGCTGTTTTGTCACTTTTCGTAAATCTTCAATAGCACTTACTGATTTTTCCCATGATTCATTTTTTACAAAAGAATTCATCATTGAAAAAACTCTATTATCATTACGTTCAGAACCTGTCATTTCTGAAAGTGTAAAATCATTTAGAATCGAGGGTAGGAGTTTTTCGTCAAAATTTCCGTTTTTAACATTCTCAATTTGTTCAAGAATCAGCTTTTCAACTTCTTCCAAAGTCTGACCTTTTCGTGGAGTACCAGAAAAAGAATGTAAACCATAATCCGACATAAATAAAGGGCTACAAGTAGCTTTTCCAACAGTTTGACGTTGATTTAGATTAATGTCAATTAGTCCTGCAGATCCATTAGCCAACACCATATCGACCATTTTTAATGCATCAACATCAGAATGACTTTCACCTGGAAGTCTAAAAAGCATAGAAAGATTTTCAGGCTCTGGAGAGGTAATTGTAGCTTGAACTTTTGAAGTGAGAGGCTTTTCTTCGATTACCTTCCATTGAGGTACTGGTTTTGAAGCTAATGTACCAAAATTCTTTTCTATATGTTCGACAGCTACATCAACATCAAAATCTCCCGCTAGAATTACCGCCATATTGTTTGGAACATAGTAGGTGTTATAGAATTTGCGAATTTCTTTGAGAGATGGATTTTTTAAATGCTCTATAGTACCGATTGTTGTTTGAGTTCCGTACTGATGATTTGGAAATAACAATCCCCAAGAAGTCTCAAACATTTTTGAATTATCTTCATCCATAGAGATATTTTTCTCTTCATAAACAGCTTCTAATTCCGTATGAAACATTCTGAAAACAGGATTTCTAAATCGTTCGCCTTCTATCATCATCCATTTTTTCAATCCATTTGCAGGGATGTCGTTGATATAAACAGTTTGTTCATTGGAAGTAAATGCATTTGTTCCAACAGCACCAATAGAAGCAATCATTTTATCATACTCATTTGGAATTGCCAAACTTGAAGCTATATTCGATAACGAATCTATTGCTCTGTAGATAGAAGTTCTTTGAGCATCATCCTTCGTAGAACGATATTTTTCATACAAATCTTCAATCATTGACAAATATACTTGTTCTTTTGCTGCATCATTTGTACCATACTTGTCAGTACCTTTGAATAACATATGTTCGAGATAATGAGCAAGTCCCGTAGCATTAGCAGGGTCATTTTTACTTCCTGCTCGAACTGCAATTGCAGTATAAATACGTGGTTCAGATTTGTTGACAGAACAGTAGATTTTTAGTCCATTTGACAAAGTAAACATTTTAACTTGCAATGGATCATTTTTTACCATTTGATATTTTCGTCCTTTTGGAGTTGTTAATGTCTCCAATTGAGAAAAGGTAGATAGAGTACTTGCTACAAAAATTAGTAAAACAAGTAAGGAACGCTGAAGAGTAAGCATACAATTTGTTTAAAAATTGGAAAATTGAAACGAATATGTGTAGACGACTAAGTAGTAATTTTGAGTGAATTTGGGGCATAAAAAAAGCGACGTATTTTGAAAATACGTCGCTAAAATCGAAAATAGCAACTATTACCGAACGATACTCATTCCTACTGTAGAAATAGTATTGTTGTGTTTCAAGGTAATTCTATAACTTCCAACTGGTAATGCAGAGGTTGAAAACTGTACAGAATGATCACCTTCAGTTATAAATCTATTCATAACATTTGCTACTTTTTCACCTGTCATTGAGTACACTTCTATAGAAGATACTCCCATAGAACTAACATTGAAATTCAAAGTAGCTTGGTTTGAAACTGGATTTGGTGAAAGAAGAATATTCATAGAATTTCCTTTTGCCAAATCGTTGTTTTTTGTATTTTCTCTTACAGAAACAGGACGTCCCAATCCAGCAGTTGATTCATTCAAATTACTAATGCTGAAACCAGCCATATATACTTTTGTTTCCTCTGGGTTAATTTTGATTGTATTCTCTCTCCCAGAATTAGTTATATAACTTCCAGGAGTTGCATCTGCATTATAACCATAGAACAAAGTATTTTTTACAACATCATCGCACAATGTAGAGAATAAACAATCTGTACCATCAGGAGTAAGACTTACAGGAGCAGACCAAGCAAAGTCTCCAGCTTTTTTGTGTGACATATACAAATGTCCATATAAAGCAGTTACTACAGTATCTTCTTGTGGAGTAGTAAGTCCTGAACGAATCAAGGTAACGTCCTTTGTATCGCCATTTTTTACAGAAGTATACACCATATAAAGTGTATTTTCATTATCTATAGCCAGATTAGGAAAACGAGACATATTGTTTGAACCTACAGCACTTAATACAGTATGTTCACCATCCCATTTCCCACCTGCTGGAGGTCCACAACGGTATAGACTATAATCTCCATTTGAGGCGGTATCACCTTCGATAGTATAATAAAATCCCTCGTTTTGGAAGAAATTTGGATCGGCAATATTTTCTACTACATCTTCAGGACTGAAGTTAAATATAGTATCTCCAAAGCCTTGAATTCTTGTAAGTTCTCCCGTTAATGGATCAATCGTACGTCTTCCACGTAAATAAGCTACAGTAGGATTAAAAACAAAATGACTTCTACCATTTGCGTCAATTTGCACATCCATATGATAACCAGGAGTAATAAAAGTATCTGAAACCACCCAAATGTTGTTTTCAGTAAACTCGATAGTACCTTTTTGATGTAAACGACTATTATTTCCTGAAAATACTAATCCTGATTCATTGAAGTTCAAACCATTGTCGTAAGATTTCAAATACACCAAATCAGTGATTCCATTAATAAACAATATAGTAACAATGTTTTCTCTTGCATCCATAGCATAACAATCTGCTCCAGCTGTAGCTTGAGTTAATGTTAATTCAGCATATGCTTGTTGAGCTGAATCAAAAACTACCCACTCTGTTCCTTTATTTGTAGAACGAGAATAAGTTAAAAATCTACTTTTTGCTCCGCCACCAAAACTTGCTGTATAGGTTTGAATAGCGTGAACATAGTCCTTCGCACAAACATCACCTCGAGACCATAACGCAGAGGTCATTGGTCCATCATTGACATCACGAGCTTGGAAAGCAGATGCTAAACCATTTGATATATTGAAGTTTAACGCTTTTTCTGAACGGTGGGTTAGAACTGACGAATTGGCATCTTTCATTGCCATTATAGTAGGCCAGCCTGTTCTTTGGTTCGATTCAGAAGCCAAATTTTCTGAATTGCCTTCAGACCCAATAAGAAAAGTCGGAGTCATTGGATTATCAATCTCAAATAACTCAAATAAAGTCCTTCTTGACGGATTGTCTGTAGATGGTCCGTTAACATCTTTTTCTGCCATCCAAACCATTTGTAAATAATCAACGCCACCTTCTGGAGTATAGACTATTCTATCTTGTGTTGACGCGTTGGTTTGTAAATCATAATAGGTAGTACCTAAAGAAACACCTGGTAAAGTGTTTTTAACGGTTTCAGATTTTTTTGACGGTACTATTGTTCCCATCAAACGATTCTGTAATGGTACCATAACTTCGCCTGAAATTATATGTATTCCGTCAATATAATCAACAGCATTAAGTTTTTTGTACGTATGATTTAACTGAAGTACCTGAGATAAAGCTGGCACAACTCCCATGCATAACAAAACAAAGGCTAAAATTGCTTTTTTTGTAGAAAACACCATAGTTTTTCCTTTAAAATTTTATAATATTATGTTAAAATTTGATTGATATTCCTGTTTGGATTGACATCATTGATGATGCTCTTGTATCTTGTTGCAATGCAGAACCAGCATTACCCGTTAAAAGTCTATATTCAGCTCCCCCAAATATTGAAAGATTGTCATTTGGTTTTACTTCTATTAAAGTTTTGGTGTATGTTGTGATCCCAATATTGGTAACTCCTACACCTACCCTTGAATTAACAGCAAAAAATGAAGTTTCGAATAATTCTCGTTCATAGAATACTGAGCTTTGAAAAATTTGAATGTCTTTTCTGAATTCAATATCTTCACAATTGTATTTATTCTGCTTTGATGGTTTAATTTTAGAATCATCTATAGGATTTTCTGGAGTATCATCATCACTATTTGATGCATTTTGTACTCCAGATCCATAAGGATTCTCAGCTGATTGAGGTTTTGTTATAGCACCATAGGCTAAACCGATAAAGGATGTTGACCCAAATTCTATCCCAAATCTATTTTCGTTATCAATACCATAATTGATTGCCAAATATTGAGACATTATTGGTGTAGATCGTAAAGAACCTAATGTATTTGCATTTTGGGAACTTGCAGAAACTGTAAACTCAAACTTTATTGGTATATTATATGATACAAATGGTAATGACGGCAAAAGCATTGGATACGAATGAATATCGATTCCTACAGATTCTGAGGTAGGTATAGGTAATATATTATCATTAAAACTTGCAAAACTTTCGTTAGTCAAGTCGTTTACATTTTGGGTTGTAGGTGGTAATATCGAAGCTAAATTACTATTCTCCTCAACGTTCTCTGTGAAAGTTAGATTCTTAGGTAATAATGAAGAACTTACTATAGAATTAGTAACAATATCACTACTATTGTTTCTGTTTTTACTTAATGGAACTTTTTCAATAGTTTGTAAAGAAGAGTTTTCTAGAGAATTTACTAAACTAATCGGAGCTTGGAATGCAACATATTTCAACAATGGAGAGGTTGCATTATTAGGTGTAAAAAGAAAGAACAATGAAAGAAATAAGGGAAGTACTATATTGGAAGCAACTACAATGAACGATGATGTAGTCATTGGAGCATGTGCGGTTGATGCAATTGAAGAAACCATCGCTATCTTTAGAGTATCAAAGATAGCTGTAGAATCCTTTTCATTGAGAAGAGGCTTAGTAGTTTGAGTATAGGCATGTTGAATATGTACAATATTATCGAATTGAGAACGCAAATAAGGACTTTCTTTCATGAGCTGTTGCAGCTGAAAGTCCTCTTTTGGTGTTATCTCACCATCAACATATCTTTGAACTAAGTATTCAAAATTCATAAATAACGCAATTCCTCAGCAATTGGTTCTAATATTTTTCGTAAAGAAAGTCGTGCTCTGTGAATGCGGACTTTCACTAACGATAAATCAATATCTAATAACACAGAAATTTCTTGGTAACTATATCCTTCATACTCTCTCAAAATCACTATCTCTCGTAAAGATGGTGGTAATTGCAGAAGTGCATTTTCCAAAACTTCTTTTAAAGAGAAATCTTGTTCTTTGCTATAGGAAGTTATAGAACAAACTTCATCATTGTACTCTAAATAATCTTTTTTCTTTCGAATCAAATTCAAGCAGACAGTACGAGTTATTCTGAACAACCATGCAGGAAAGTGACTAACTGGTGCAGATGTTCGATAGTCTATAACTCTCAAAAACACTTCCTGAACTGCATCTTTTGCTTCACTCTTATTTCCCATCATTCTTGCACAATATGAGTATACAGATTGCTGGAATTTTTTATATATTCTTTCCAAAGCTGACATATCCCCATTTTGAAACAAATGGATATCAGCTTGTAAGGCAGGGTCATCGTGAGAATGCCTTGGTGAATATTGAGTACTCATATCACACCTCAAGACTTAAAGGGTTAATAAATGATTACGTTTATTTAATAGTATATAATTGCAAGTTACGAAAAAATAATGGATAAATTACTATAATATCTCAACGTTTAACCACTAAAGAAATTTGAGCAATTACATTTGACTTCTATACTCTTGAACATAATCAACATAATTTTGAGCTGATTGGTCAAATCGTTGTAATTCTTCTTTACGTAAGTCTCTAACTATTTTTGCTGGTACACCTGCAACTAAGGTTCCTGATGGTACAACAAATCTTTCTGGCACAACAGTTCCCGCAGCTACTAAAGAATATGATTCTACGATTGCTTGATCTAAAACTTTTGCACCCATACCGATTAGGGTCAAATCTTTTATAGTACAACCATGTAACACTGCAGAGTGGCCAATTGTTACAGAATCACCTATAATGAGAGGATATTTTTTGTGAGTTACATGCAACATTGATAAATCCTGAATATTCGTTCGTTTACCAATTCGGATGCAATGAACATCTCCTCTTATGACACAATTATACCAAATTGAGGAATCTTCTCCAATTTCAACATCTCCTAAAATTACTGCTCCAGAGCATAAAAATACGCTTTCATGGATCTTTGGCGTAATTCCTTTATATGTTAGTATCTGAGCGTTTTTACCTGTTTCAATCATAATTTTTTTTGCTATTTTTCGATTCAAAATGACTTCAGTTTCGGGTACGAAATAATCGTAATGTTTTTTGAGTTCCAAATGTCACCTCACCCATTGGAGTAATTCCAAGTTTTAAATGAGCAACTATATCTTGTGGTATCATAACACTTCCTCTATATTGTCCAGAATTATGTAAAAAGTACAAACCGCTATTGTATTGTGAAGTTCCCAAAAATACCATATCATTTTGGCTTAAATAGACTGGAGAAGTAATTCGATGGTCAAAAAACTTTTTCCATTGAATAACACCTTTATCATTCATTGAAAGTACACAACTTCTATATTCTGCAACACCTGGTTCATATAATGACACAACTATGTTTCCAGAGTCAGAAAGGCTGATTGACTTTGGATACATTGGAAGTGTAGTATTTTCCCATATCAACTTATTATTGAATGCAATTCTTTTGCATACAGTATTTCCAAATTCTTTTCCAATAAGTACAATTGATTCTTTAAACATCACAGGTGAAGAAACGACTTCAAAACTCATAGGTATTTCAATCCTACCAATAAAGTCATTTTTCTGAAGTGACCATAATTCTATAAAGGATTGTTGCGTTTCTATATTTGGAACTTTCAAACTAACCACAACATTATTTTCTATAAATGACTGATAAGGAGTTCGAACGGAAGTATCTTTAACTTCCCATATTTTCTTTCCATCAAAGGAAATAATGCTCTTATATCCATGACTATTTTGTACAACAACACCAGTTTCAGTAGCTAATAAACCGTGAAAATATTCAAATCGATTAGATGCAAATAATGGAACTTCAAATCGAAAAATTCCTTCTTTTGTAAGTGAAAGTAATTGATTCTTGGAACTAATTGCATAGATATTACCTATAGGGTCTACCACCATGGAAGCTATAATATATCCAGAATCTTTCATCGAATATTCCCAGTCAATTGTAGCATAAGTAGCTTGCAAAATCTTTCCACTTTTCGTAGAAATCAAAGTTTTTGAAGAAGAAATCGGCAAAGGATTCCCTAAAAATCCATCTGTCGAATCATCTGAATATCTTGAAATTTGTTCAATAGCAAATCCACCTTTCAAAAACGTAGAAATCGAAGGGTAGAAGTAAGAACCATTAGCAATTCCAATAGAAGTAACTACACCTTGAGGAAAGTTTACTTCGCGTTGGCATGAACTAATAATTAACAACAATGACAAGAGTATCTTTAAACAACTGATTCTGATAACCATAATTCCTTGTTTTTATGTAAATAGTCTAATGCTTCGGTGTAATCATTGGAGATGATGCCGTCAAGAATTGCTTCTTCAATACTCTTTTTTATGTATCCAACCTTTTTAGAAGGAGTTAAACTGCAAATTTCCATAATCTCCTCACCACGAACAGGGGATTGAAAGGCTTTCAGTTGATCTCTTTCTTGAACTTCCATTACTTTTTTTGCAACAACATCATAATTATTTAAATATTGTTGAACCTTTTTTTGATTTTTAGAAGTAATATCAGCTCTACACAATTTAAACAAATCTTCTAATGCTTCACCAGCAGTAGCAGCCAATCGTCGAATTGCAGAGTCTGTCACTTCCTCATCAACTAATGCCATTGGACGTTGATGCAAACGAATGAGCATTTCAACATACTGAAGATGTTCTAATGGGAATTTCATTCGGCGAAATATCTTTGCTTGCATTCTAGCACCAATTTCCTCATGCCCATGAAAAGACCAACCCACTCCTTCTAAAAATTTTTTTGTACGAGGTTTCGCAATATCATGCATCAATGTAGCATAACGCAACCAAACATTATCACTTGTCAAAGCAAGATTATCTAAAACCTCTAAGGTATGCCAGAAAACATCTTTATGTTTGTATCCAACACCATTAATTTGCACCAAATCTACTCCATTAAGAGCAAAAACTTCTGGGAAAATTATTTCCAAAATCCCTGTATGAAAAAGCAAGCCTAATGCTATTGAAGGTTTTGGACTTGCAAGCATTTTTAAAAATTCAGAACTAATCCGTTCCTGTGAAATAATTGAGAGACGATGTTTATAACGAGACAAAGCTTCATATGTTTGTGGTTCAATAGTACATTGTAATTGCGAAGCAAATCGAATACATCGTAATATACGAAGTGGGTCATCATCAAAAGTTATATCAGGGTCTTTTGGTGTTCTAATGACCCTATCATCCAAATCTTTTTTTCCATTTGTTAAGTCAATCAATGTTCCAAATGTAGAAGTATTCAAAGAAATTGCCATTGCATTTAATGTAAAATCTCGACGAAAAATATCATCTTCAAATGTGCCTTCTGTCACGATTGGATTACGACTTGACTCATCGTAGGTTTCTTTTCTTGTACCAACAAATTCTAATAAATACCCATTATAGTGAATCATAGCTGTTCGAAATCTTGGAAAGGTATTTGCCGTAGCACCTATGGATTCTGCAAATAGTTCTGCAAATTCAACTGCATCACCACCAACAGTGAAATCGATATCATACACTAATTTGTCTATAAACAAATCACGAACAAAACCTCCAACAACCCAAATTGGAACTCCAATAGAGTCTGCAAAAGCACCTATTTTCCGAAAAAGGGGGATCTGTAAATCAACAATCATTGACAGTAATAATAACAAAGAATGGGGGAAAGCACCTACAAAAGTACGGAAATTTAATGGTATAGTGTACAAAAAGTTCATAAAAGTTGGCAGTTTGCGAAGATTTGCTTATATTTGTAGTCTTTACGAAAATTTCATTTTCTAAACATAACCTTAAGAAAGGCACCTGTGAAACCATCAACAAAAATCACGCGTTCAATACGCGATGAAGAAGTACCAAGAGTATGGTTAGTAGTTGACGCTGAAGGACAAACGTTAGGAAGACTTGCGACACAAGTAGCGACTCTTATCCGTGGCAAACACAAAGCATTATACACACCCCATGTAGATTGCGGAGATTTTGTTATCGTATTGAATGCTGAAAAGATTCAATTGACTGGTAAGAGAACCGAAATGAAGCAATACTTCCACTATACTGGTTATCCAGGCGGTGGTAGAATCCAAACGTTTACTGATCTCGTTAAACGCAAACCCGAATTTGTCATTGAACACGCCGTTAAAGGGATGCTCCCGAAAACACGTCTTGGCAAAGCTATGGTCAAAAAACTAAAAGTGTACCGTGGAGATGCACATCCGCATGAAGCTCAATCTCCTCAACAATTTAATTTACTGTAATTTTTAACAAATTTCAATCCCAATGGCAAATACTGGAACAGGAAGACGTAAAACTGCAGTTGCTCAAGTTCGTTTAACTCAAGGGACAGGTAAAGTGCTTATTAATAAAAGAACACTTGAAGAATACTTCCCAGTTGAAACAACTCGTAACGATGCTTTTTTACCGTTTACAGTTACGAACACTACGGGTCAATTCGACGTTTTTATCACTGTAAAAGGTGGTGGAAAAACTGGTCAAGGCGGTGCTGTAAAATTAGGCATTGCTCGTGCATTAGTTGAATATAACGAAGAATTCCGTGTTGTGTTACGAAAGTTTGATTCCCTTACTCGTGATCCAAGAATGGTAGAGCGTAAAAAATACGGCTTGAAAAAAGCTCGTAAACGCTTCCAATTCTCAAAACGTTAATCGGAATTTCGGACTTTCACCCCAATTCCTTTTTTCGAATTGGGGTGGTTTACAAAAATAATCATGTATACGAATTCTTTTGTGTGTGGCTTTTTAATCAAAAAGTTAGCAAAAGTGAGAAGTATACAGTAGTTTAAAAACACAAATATTACATTTAAACAATGAAAAATTACGTTGAAATTGAAGGGTTGCTCGAATCAGGTGCTCACTTTGGTCACCTTACACGTCGCTGGAACCCAAAAATGAATCCGTTTATCTTTACCGAAAGAAGCGGCATTCATATTATCGACCTTCGTAAAACTCAAGCCTTAGTCAATGTTGCTCGTGAAGCAGCGTATGAGTTTTCTTCTGAAGGAAAATCGATATTATTTGTTGGAACTAAAAGCCAAGCTAAAGAAATTATCAAAATTCAAGCTCTTCGTTGCAACACACATTATGTTGCTGATCGTTGGCTTGGTGGAATGTTAACAAACTTCCCTACTATCCGCAAATCCATCAAAAGACTCACAACCATCGATAAAATGCAGGTCGACGGTACTTTTGAAAAAGTAACTAAAAAAGAACGTTTGATGTTGTCTCGTGAAAGAGAAAAACTTCGTCGTGTATTCGGTGGTATTGAAGAAATGCGTCGTCTACCTTCAGTTCTTTTTGTTATTGACATTAAAAAAGAACACATTGCTATCAACGAAGCTCGTTCATTGGGCATTCCTGTTATTGGTATCGTTGACACTAATTGCGATCCTACTTTAGTAGATTATCCAATTCCAGCAAATGATGATTCTATTAAATCAATTGAGTTAATCACTTCTATTATTGCTGATGCTGTTTTAGAAGGTAACGAAATTGCTAAAACTCGCCAGATTGACATCCCACCTGCTGATAAAGATGCAGATGATTCAGATCGTCAACCGAAGCGTAAATTCCGTGAACGTCGCCCTGGTGGTGGGAATAACCCTCGTCAAGGTGGTCAAGACAACGGTTAATACTAAAAACGATATTTTATATAACCTATAATAGAAATTTGGATATTACTATGGCTACAATAACGCCACAAATGGTAAAAGACTTACGTGAACGCACTGGTGCTGGTATGGCTGAGTGCAAAAAAGCATTAGAACACTCTGAAGGTTCTATGGAAGGTGCTATCGAATTTTTAAGAAAACGTGGTGCTGCTTCTGCTGAAAAACGTGCTGATAGAAATGCAAACGAAGGTATGGTTGTTGCTCTTTCTTCTTCTGATTTGAAAGAAGCTGCAATCGTTGAAGTAAACTGTGAAACTGACTTTGTTGCTCGTAACGAAGAGTTTGTACAGTTTGTTGACTCAATTGCCTCTACAGTATTAAGCTCTAAAGCTGCTGATGAAAACCAAGTTTGGAATTCTTCAGTTGGTGAGAAAACTTTAGGAAATCTTCGTGATGAAATTCTTGCAAAATTTTCTGAAAAAATCGAACTACGTCGCTTTTCAGTTGTTTCTCAACCTTCAGGTTACGTTGCTTCTTACATACACCCAGGTAACAAACTTGCTGTTTTAGTTGAGTTCAACCAACCTTTATCTGATAGTGGAAAAGTCCTTGCACGAGATATTGCTATGCAAATTGCTGCTATGCGTCCTATCGCAGTTAACAGAGATGGTGTAGATACTGCTGTTCTTGAAAAAGAAATTGAAATCTACAAAGACAAAGCATTAGCTGAAGGTAAAAAACCTGAAATTGCTGATAAAATTGCTCAAGGTCAATTAAACAAATTCTACCAAGAAAATTGTTTATTAGAACAAGCTTTCGTTAAAGACACTAAAATGACTGTTAATGATGTTGTTTCTCAGATTGGCAAAGAATCTGGCAACGATGTTACAATTACAGCGTTCAAACGCTTTGCATTAGGCGAGTCGCTTTCCTAATTGTTTTTTAAAAAGGTAACCAATTTGGTTACCTTTTTTTTTACCTATAATTTACGTTATCACTATGCAACATCCTCGTTTTAAAAGAATACTACTCAAATTAAGTGGTGAAGCACTTATGGGTAATCAACAGTACGGTATAGATGCAAAAGTACTTACTGCATTTGCTCAAGAAGTTGCTGAAATTCATCGTATTGGCGTGCAAATTGGGCTTGTCATTGGTGGTGGGAACATTATCCGTGGCGATCAAGCTGCTGCTCAAGGTATTGACAAAGTCTCTGGTGATTATATGGGGATGTTAGCTACTGTCATCAATGCTATTGCGATGCAAAATGCTTTGGAGCAACAAGGCGTTCCTACAAGATTGCAAACCTCCATCGCAATGGCACAAATTGCTGAACCTTACATACGCAGACGTGCAATGAGACATTTGGAAAAAAATCGTGTTGTTATTTTTGGTGCTGGAACTGGTAACCCTTATTTTACAACAGATACAACCGCTGTTCTTCGAGCAATTGAAATTGAATCCGAAGTTGTCATCAAAGGCACAAAGGTTGACGGCATTTATGACGCTGACCCAGTAAAAGTCCCAACGGCAAAGAGATTTGATAGAGTTTCCTTTGACCATGTCATTGAAAACAAACTCTCAGTAATGGATTTTACTGCCATGACGCTTTGCCGTGAAAATGGTTTACCAATATTGGTATTCAATATGAATGGCGAAGGAAACCTCAAAAAACTCATCCTCGGCGACACCTCCATTGCCACCATCGTCGGTAATCTTTCGTAAAATAAATTTAAATAGTCCTAATTTTGTAGAGACGCCCTATATGGGCGTCTTTTTTGTTAAGTATCAACATACAATTCCCCTCCTTTGGAGGGGTGCCGTCTTCGGTGGGGTGGCTTCTTCTTGCGGTAGAGACAGGGCGTGCCCTGTCTCTACTAAACCATTATTTCTTCAATTCCCCTCCATTGGAGGGGTGCCGTCTTCGGTGGGGTGGTTTCTTCTTGCGGTAGAGACAGGGCATGCCCTGTCTCTACTAAACCATATAAATGAATTGCCCCCATTTTTAAATGGGGGATACCATTTTTTTTTCCTAAAACCTTACAGTAAATCGAAAGCCAATATCATTCGAACCCATATAAGGCAGAACGTTTACTTTGGAATTTTCGCTAACGGTGAAGTCAAAGAGATGGGCGTCCGTGTAGCCGTCGATTGCTCCAACGCCATAGATAAGCAATGTGAAAAAAGCGAATAAATCACGTTGGTTACGACTGTTTTCTTTTTGTTGGAGTAATATTGATTTGGCTATTTGATTTGTCGTTGTGTCAAATTCGCGTTGACGTGTGGTGAATTGATTATGCTGATAAATGACATTCGTGATGGTGAAGGCTGTTGCTCCTAAAAAGAGTGGTGCCTTCCAATATCGCTCTACGTACCATTGCCCCCAACCTGGGAAGGCAATCGATCGAACGATTGCCCCTGTTGGTGATTTGGTCATGGTAAATGGTTTTTTCTCTGAAGTACTGTCACTTGGCTCTTGACACAAAAGTGACAATGGGAGAACGAACCATAGTAGAAGAAACAATGTTTTCATTAAACGACTGCAATTGCTTCGATTTCGATAAGAACGTCTTTTGGTAAACGCGATACTTGTATGGTTGTTCTTGCAGGTGGATTTTCCGTAAAATATTCTCCATACACCGAATTAAATTCTGCAAAATGGTTCATTTCTTGTAAATAGACCGTTGTTTTAACAACGTTTTTTGTAGTTGCATTTGCTTCTTTTAGTATAGCGTCGATGTTTTTTAGAACTTGAGCAGTTTGTTCTTTTATTCCACCCTCAACGACTTCACCTGTTGGTAGAAGTGGAATCGAACCAGAAAGAAAAATGAACGTTCCAGATGTTTGAACTGCTTGAACGTATGGTCCGATTGGTTGTGGTGCATTTTGTGTTGTGATGGTATTTCTCATTTTTTTCTTTGATAATTGTTGCTAAAAACCATAGTAACAACCTATCTCCGTTTTTATTGGACAATGGAAACAATTCTGTCTACTACGTAAACGTCAATGATAACGATTTTTTTACTAATTGAAATAGCACTATGCAAAATTCTTATTTAGTTCCAATGGTTGTGGAACAAACTTCTCGTGGCGAACGCTCCTACGATATTTACTCGCGTTTGCTCAAAGAACGTATCATTTTTTTAGGCACTCCCATCGATGATGGTGTTGCCTCATTAGTTGTCGCACAATTACTTTTTTTACAATCGGAAGATCCTAAAAAAGATATTCATTTGTACATTAATTCTCCTGGGGGATCAGTTTCTGCTGGGTTTGCAATTTATGATACAATGCAATTTATCTCTCCTGATGTATCGACTATTTGCGTTGGTATGGCAGCGTCAATGGCTCAAGTACTTCTTTGTGCTGGTGCAAAAGGAAAGCGTTTTGCTTTACCAAATTCGAAAATTATGATGCACCAACCTCTTGGTGGTACACAAGGTCAATCTTCTGATATCGAAATTTATACTCGTGAGATGATTCGTACACGCGATACACTTTATGGAATTATTTCCCATCACTCTGGTAAAGATATCGAAACGATTCAAAAAGATGCTGACCGTGACAACTATATGTCTGCTCAACAAGCGATGGACTATGGTTTGATTGATACTATTTTTGACACTTCAAAAAAAGCATCAAAAAATGGTGATGCAAAAGCTGAGGAAAAGAAAGACTAAGAATGCCGAAAACTACCTCAAAAACATTGCAATGCTCTTTTTGCGGTCGCAATGAAGAAGAAACTGATATGATGATTGCAGGGAACGACTCGTATATCTGCAATCATTGTGTCGAATCTGCCACCTTGATGCTTCAAAAACAAGGTATAGACCAACCAGTACTGGACGCTGCCATTCGTTCTATTTTAGAAACACAAGGCATTAACAAACGCTCCGCAAATGGTAGTCAATACGGTAAAGCTACTTCGAATATTCCTGCTCTAACATCACTTCCAACTCCGTCAGAAATGAAGGCGAAATTGGATCAATATGTCATCGGTCAAGATACTGCAAAACGCATTATCTCCGTTGCTGTGTACAATCATTACAAACGATTGCAACACAATTTCAATTCGAAGCTAAAAGATGATGAGATAGAAATTGAAAAGAGCAATATTTTGCTAATTGGTCCAACCGGAACAGGGAAAACGCTTATTGCCCAAACACTTGCGAGAATTCTCAATGTTCCCTTTGCCATTGCAGATGCGACGACCGTAACAGAAGCTGGGTATGTGGGTGATGATGTGGAAACAGTCTTGCTTAATCTGTATCAAAATGCAGATTTTGATGTCGATAGAGCGTCGATGGGTATTGTATATATAGATGAAATCGACAAAATCGCTCGTAAGTCAGAATCTACTTCCATCACACGAGATGTGTCCGGTGAAGGTGTGCAACAAGCATTACTGAAAATATTGGAAGGAACCGTTGCAGGTATACCGCCCAAAGGAGGACGCAAACACCCTGACCAACCACTCATACAATTGAACACAAAAAATGTTCTGTTCATTTGTGGAGGTGCATTCGACGGTATCGAAAAAATCATCGAAAAACGGAAGCGTACTGTTTCGATTGGGTTCACTGCCGAAACGCAAGAATCCATCAATCAATCGTTAGAATTGCTCTTGGATACTGAACCTGATGATTTGGTGAAATATGGATTTATCCCAGAATTAGTAGGGCGAATACCGGTCATATCTCCACTCCATGCACTCACTGACGAAGCATTACTGGAAATACTCACCAAGCCAAAAAACGCAATCATCAAACAATATCAAAAGCTCTTCGAATACGAAGGAGTCGATTTATCCTTCACCCCTGATGCATTGGAAGCAATTGTACAAATTGCCAAAAAACGCAATACAGGTGCAAGGTCACTTCGAGCAGTGATAGAACACGCGATGCTGCCGATAATGTACGAAGTTCCCGACAAAAAGGGCGTACTCACCTGCACCATCACCAAAGACGTCATCACCGAAAAAGCCGAACCAACCTACACCTTCAAAAAATAACCAAAAAGCCCACGTAAGTGGGCTTTTTGGTTTGAGTATAAAAAAAAGAACTAATCATAAACAAGCGGAATGGCTTTTCCTGTATTCATATCAACTTCGTAAATGGTACCTCTATCATCATATTGATAAGACCATGAGACTAAGACCTTATCTTTGTTTACATATTGTACATAGAAGCCCGCTCTAAAACTACAGAAATGGTCTTTGATGCTCAAGGATTTGTCAATAACAACTCTCCCAGTAGCTAAGGTCTTTTCAACATTAATAATATGAAGTTCCTTAAAATAATCTCCTAAACTGTCTATCATTACAAAATCTGTATTTGCAATAACTGCGATGTATTTAGAATCTGTAGAGAAAAGAATTCTATCAAGTTGTATTATCTCAGCCTCATTTAAAATTCTACCTTCTATATTTTTACCATTTAACAAGTACCCTGTCCAAACATAATTACCATCCATACTTACTGCACTGTAATACGTTTTCAAAGAATCCTTCTTTAAATATTTTTCTTTTTGAAGATGATATATCCCATCAAAATTGAGATGTAATAAATCATTACCTTTTGTTGAAGTACTTAACCAAGTAATTGGAAAAGAAATTGTTGGAAAATCTTTTTCTTTTATTCCAGAATCTTTGTATTGACTTGGTGTTATTTTAGTAAAAGTATTACTATCTGTATTGTACAAATACCAATGTGCAATTGTCTCGTTTGTCTTGTTATAACCCTCCACAACAAACATAAACACATTTTCATCATACGGGCAAGGTAAAACATTGACAGGAAGTCCATAATACCGTAATTCTCCCATTGTTAATTTATCAAAATCTAAAAATGTTTTAGAATTCTTGGATTTTGAATAAAAGAAATATGTATACGACCATCTATAAACGAAGTCTTGTTGATTAACACTTAGTGCAACTACCTCATACAAAGGTTTATAATCTCCAGTAACATAAAACAACCATTGTGGAAAGGTGTCACAAGTTATTGTTTTCTTGTCATCTATAGGTGAAGTTGATTCTTCACAAGAGAAAGAAATTAGAATTGATATTAATAAGATAAGAATGAATTGAATTTTTTGCATGGAATAACCACACTTTGGATTTATTATTAGATTATTCAACTAAATTACACAAATTAATATGGTAATCCTAATATTGTTGAAAATTTAAATAGGAATTTCGAATTATTGTTGGTATGTCCCTCTCCCTATCCCTCTCCCCAGAGGGGCGAGGGGAATGGGAAGATAACACCCTGACCTTCGGTCACCCCTCCTAAATTAGGAGGGTAGTATGTTTTTTCTTAACTGCTCCACTTAAAGGGGAGCTGTCCGTAGGACTGAGGGGTTCTATATTCAAGGAAATTCCACCTCGCAACTCACCCCCGATTGAAATCGGGGGCTACAATATCGGTCATCCCTACGGGATTTTAAGAAAGCCACCCCGACCTTCGGTCACCCCTCCATGGGAGGGGAATATCGTTTTTTCGGTATTGTAGAGACCCAATGCCTTGCGTCTCAGAAGTGAAGATACCACCCCGCCTTTCAGGCACCCCTCCTAAATTAGGAGGGGAATATTTTATATATTTTTATTTACTGATGTGTAGTTGTTTGGTGTAACTTGAAGTGGTGGTGTTGATTTCTATGAAATAGAGACCCGTAGGTAATGATGGTATTTCGATGGTGGTGGATAGGAATCGTCCTAATTCTTTTCCTGCAAGGTCTCGAAGAATTGCAGTACGGAAAATTTGGTCGTTGGGAAGTACGATTTGTATTCGTTGGGATACTCCTGCAGGATTGGGATATATTTCTACCGATGTGCTATTTTCACTCTCAATTGAGCTTGGTTTGCTTGTAGTGAACGATTGAACCTCAGACCATTGACCTGTGTTTTGAGTTGAAGTAGATTGTACTCGCCAATAGTAGGTAGTTTCAGCAATCAAACCTTTAAATTCAAATTGTCGCTGTGACAGATTAGGATTATTGACTATTAGATTTGTCATAGTACTATCTTCTGAGATTTGTATATGATATCGTTCTGCTCCTCCAACTGGCGACCAAGACATCGTAAGAAAATATGGTAATACTGTAGCCTTATTCATTGGAAAAAAAGATTTTGGCTTATCCATTATCGTAAGAAAATTTTTCGTTTGAGACCATGAACTAAGCTCGTCATCTTTTCTACTTCGAATTTGCCAAAAGTATACTTTGTTATGACTTAATTGCTGAAGCGACGCACTGGTGGTATTAACATCGAAACTTCGTTCATATAACAATGGAAAAAACTCTGGATTTGTTGCAATTCGAAGTACATAACTATCTGCATCTTCTTTGAATCCCCATACTATTGTTGTATCCAGTCGAACACCTCTTGAGTTATCCTCAGGAAACAATGGAGTTGTTGGTAACAATGTACCTATGGTGAATCTCCACGTATCAGACCAAAGACTTGTGTCATTGCCTATTAATTGCCGTACTCTCCAAAAATATGTTAAATTTTGATTAAGAATAAAGGAACCATCATATTGATAAAAGGTATCAATAGTTCCCGGAATATCCAAAAGTAAGGAAGAAAAATCGAGTTTATCGGAAATTTGAAAAAATGAACGACCTGTTCTTCCACCATTTCGTTTCCATTGAAAACCAATTTGTTTCGATAGATTTTTTTGACCATTTTGAGGTTGGAACAAAACTGACTTTGACAAATTGGAAAAGCACCACGTTGATGATGGAAAAACGCCCACATCCGTATGAGCAGTTATTCCCCAAAAATATTGCGTATTTTGTTCTAATCCTTGCAATACATAGAAAGGATTTTGAACGTTCGAGACAGTAAGAAATGGTGCTGAAAGATTAGAGAAATGTGATACAACAACTGTATAATAGTTTGCACCCTCAACTGGATTCCAAAGCAAAGCTAAAAATGATTTATTGACAATTCCAGCTGAATCTGGAAGTAGCTGTTTTATCTTTGGGTCTTTTACTACCATAGATCGATACGGAGACCAAGTACTGGTTTTATTTCCGATAACACCTTGAACTCTCCAAAACAAAATTCTATTTTTCTCTAAAGAATTTGTAGGATATTTGTTATAATTAAGTCCTTGTGCAAAGACAATAAAGTCTCTTGAAAACATCGAATCCAATGATACTTGAATATTATATTGAGATACTCCATTCACTTTATTCCAAATCAACGAATCTGGTTTCACTATAGAATCATATTTGTCAAAAGGGTAACTTAATGTTATTTGAGGGAAAAATGTTTTGAAAGTCCAAACATTTGAAGGAGTAGTAGCTCCTCCAGTGGCAGTAACATACCAATAATAGGTAGTATTGAAATCTAAATGTTCATCAAAACGATAGATAGTATCAAGTACGGTAATGACTTTGATCGTATCGGTAAGTGAGATATCTCTATACACATGAAGAGTGTATGAAGTAACGGCTTGTTTTTTCCATTGGAGTACTGGTAATAACACTTGAATTGTTGAAGAACTATCTGGTGCAATCAGCTCATTTTTTGTAGGAACATTTAAATAATGTAAGGAATATGCATAGTTCTGCGTTGTTGATATGATCACACATATCAAAAGTGAAACACAAAATAGTAACCGATATCTCATAGAGATATACCTATGAATTTGAAGACAAATTGAAAATGAAAACAGTAGTAACAACTAAATTACAACATATTCACATAAAATCAAAATTTTTCTTAATTCTACAAAAGATTTTCTAAAACCAAAGAGCCATACTTTGTGTATGGCTCTTTCGTTGAAAGGTGATTGAGGGTTGCAGTTAACAGCAACTTATAATGATAGACGTTGTTTGATACCTTCTAAAGTTCCATGAGGTATAGCTTCGATGAGCTTTTGAGTATATTCTCTGGTAGGATTTTCGTAAATGTCGTTTGCATAACCAATTTCTTCAATTTTCCCAGCATTCATAACAGCAATTCTATCGCTTAGGAACTTGACAACAGATAAATCATGAGAAATGAAAATATAGGTTAGGTTAAATTCTTCCCGTAATGAGGTTAGTAAATTTAACACTTGTGCTTGAACAGACACGTCAAGTGCAGAAACCGACTCATCGCAAACGATGAATTTTGGTTTCAGAGCCAAAGCACGAGCGATACAAACACGCTGACGTTGACCACCAGAAAATTCGTGAGGATAGTTGTCAAAATGACGCTTCAACAACCCAACTTTGTTCATCAAATCCAAAACATATTCTTTCCGTTCTTTGTCATTGGACATAATATTATGGATTTGCAAACCTTCCATAATTGCATTACCAACAGCAATACGTGGATTTAAAGAAGCATAAGGATCTTGAAAGATAATCTGTAAATCTTTTCGTAAATCTTTCAAGTTTGAGGAAGAATATTTCGAAACATCTTTTCCATCAAAGAGTACTTGACCTCCAGTAGGGTTTACTAATCGCAACAAAGCACGCCCAATGGTAGTTTTTCCACAACCAGATTCACCAACTAGTCCGAGTGTTTCTCCTGGTTTTACTTCAAAAGATACATCGTCAACAGCTTTCACATATCCAGCGACAGTGGAAAACACACCTTTTGTGATAGGAAAATAGACTTTTAGATTATTAACAGTCAACAATGTATCTCGAGATTGTAATGTTTTATTACGAGAATCGGTTTCGACTTGTGAAATGATGACTTCTTCAATCTTCTGGCTTACAGAAATGTTCTTTTCAATAATAGTCCCATCAGATTGTTCATCCATAAAGTCAGAGACAGTTGGTAGAATTTTGAATTTTTTATCCAAACGAGGTCGACAAGCTAATAGACCTTTTGTATATGGATGTTGAGGATTACCGAAAATTTCCAAGACAGTACCTTGTTCAACAATTTTTCCTTTGTACATTACTATCACTTCATCAGCAATTTCAGCAATAACACCCAAATCGTGAGTAATGAACATCATACCCATATTGTTTTTCTGCTGCAATTCACGCATCAATTCCAAAATGGTCAATTGTACCGTTACATCCAGTGCAGTTGTTGGCTCATCAGCAATGAGTAAGTCTGGCTTACAAGACATAGCCATAGCAATCATAACGCGTTGTTTTTGACCACCGGAAATTTGGTGTGGGTACGAATTGAAAATGTTTTCAGGTCGAGGTAGTTTTACTTCATTGAATAACTCAATTGTACGTAGTTTTGCTTCGGCTTTTGTTACATTTTGATGCAACATAATTGTTTCTGCTACTTGAAACCCACAGGTAAAGACAGGGTTCAACGATGTCATTGGTTCTTGGAAAATCATTGAAATCCTGTTCCCACGATAATGGTACATTTCTTCGTGAGTAAGTTTCAATAAATCCTGTGTAGGTCCATCAGATGGAGTAAAGAGAATCTCACCAGAAGTAATTTTCCCAGGAGGCATTGGAATTAAACGCATAATGGAAAGTGAAGTAACAGATTTACCAGAACCTGACTCACCAACAATTCCTAAAGTTTTTCCACGTTCTAATTTAAGAGACACATTTTCTATCGCACGAACTGTCCCTGATTCGGTTTCAAACTCAGTAGTAAGATTACGAACTTCTAACATAAGAACTCCTATCGTAAACGAGAAAATGTACGTGGGTCAAACGCCTCTCTAATCGCTTCCCCAATAAAAACTACCATTATAAGAGTGATTGCCATTGCTGACATTGGTACAACTACTAGCCACCATTTTGAAAGATTCTGTAAACCAACCCCAATCATTTGTCCCCAAGATGGAGTTGGCGGTTGAAGACCAAATCCCAAGAAATCTAAAGAAACTAAGTACCCAATACTTCCAACAATAGTAAACGGTAAGTACGTAATAATTGGAACTAAAGAATTCGGTAAAATATGTTTAAAGAGTATTGAATTTGTTGAAGCACCCATCGAAACAGCTGCAGCAACATAATCACGTGCTTTTTCACGATAAAATTGAGCTCTCATTTGTGATGAGATACCAATCCACCCGGTGAGAGCAACTAATGAGACTAACAGAATAAAGTTTGGTGTTGTGATAGAAACAACAATGATGATAATAAACAACATCGGTAAGGTAGACCATATTTCTTTGAAACGTTGCATAATAACATCAAACCATCCACCCCAATACCCCATTGTACCACCAATGATAATACCAATGACATACTCAATAAATGCAAGAAGTAATGCGAAAGAAAGTGAAACTTGAAACCCATAGGACATTCGAGAAAGTACATCACGTCCTCTATCATCAGTACCCAATATACGCATAGAACCTGAGGTATTTTCCTCAAATGGAGCTAAAAAGGCAACGTTCCCATCGGTAGAAATATCTTCCAAAGGATCATACGGGTAAAACGGCATCAACATTGACCCCGAATTATCTTTTTCAAAAGATTCTTGAATTTTGCGATAGTTTGCGTTTCCTTTATTTCCAACTTCACCCAAATCTTCTCCAGCTACAAAACTTTTGTCTATCATATAACTTAAAACAGGTAACGATGCACCCAAATCGCGTAAAGCTGGGAAATACGTCTTGTCTTTGTAAGAAACATACAAAGGTTTGTTATTGATAAGTACAGGTAAAAAGAATGAAATAAGATATAAAACTATAAGTATAATTAGTGAGTAATACCCTCGTTTCAAACTTTTAAATCGACGCCACCTACGTTGATTAATCGACAGTGATTGTATCACAGTGCCTTTTGTCTGTGGATCTAGTTCTTCTTTATCTATTAAAACATCAGCCATAAAATTTTCTTTTTGCTATTTTATTTGAAACGAATACGAGGGTCTACTAATGCTAAAGCCAAATCAGAAATGATTGAACCTATCAAGGTAATAATAACTGAAATAACCGTAAAAGAAAACACAATTGGATAATCACGGGATCCAATAGCACTAAAAGATAACTTTCCAATTCCATCAATATTGAATACAGTTTCTATCAAATAATTTGATGTTAAAAATATACCAATAATATACCCAATATTTGCAGTAATTGGGATGATAGAATTTCTCATTGCATGAACCCAAATCACGCGTTGTTCACGAAGACCTTTTGCAAAAGCAGTTCTAATGTAATCTTGACTAAGGTTATCTAACAATGAATTTTTCATCAACATGGTAAGCCCAGCAAATGAAGGGATAGTATATGCTAAGGTAGGTAAGACAAAGTGGTACATTCTATCAACGATTTTTTCACCCAAACTTAAAGAAGAATAGTCTTGAGAATACATTCCTCCAAGAGGGAAAACATCGAAGAATGAACCTCCTCCTAAAAGTACCAAAAGCATTGCACCTAAAGCCCAACCGGGAATAGAATATCCAACAATTACTATTGTAGAAGTTGCAAAATCAAAGGCACTATTATGTCGTAAAGCTTTTTGAATTCCTAAGTATATACAAACAGTGTAACTTATAACAAAGCCTAAAAAACCAAATTGAAACGAGACAGGTATTCTTGCAGAAATCAAGTTAATTACTGGCTCACGATAATCATACGATTTACCAAAATCAAAGGTCAAAATTCCACTAAAACCTGTCTGATAGATTCGAACACGTTCTTCACCACTTTCACTTTTTTGAGGTTCTATAATCCAACCATCAATACTTTTTTCAGATTGCTTCTCGCCATCATAGACTATATAAGATCCACCTTCTTTTTTAACGATGACTGTTTTGTTGTTCCCAACCGAACGTTTAGTTTCTGGTTCGACAACAAATGATTCTGTTTCACGAGGATAAACTCCCAACCAAGTTAGATATTGAATGTAAATTGGTTTATCAAAACCATAATATCGTTTTAACTCTAATAACGCTGATTCAGGAATAACTGAACCACCTGTAGAGCTTGCACCAGAAGCTTCTCCAGCACCAATTCCTCGTAAAGCACGAATCTGTTGTTCTAATGGACCACCAGGAGCTAAGGTAACTATAAAGAAAACGACAATAGTACATCCAAAAAAAGTTGGAATCGTTAAAAGTAGTCTTCGAATGAAATATTCTAACATATTTTTTTTGCTTTTACATCAAGGAATCGGAGGATTTATTTTTGTAGAGAAGGCCTGACTAATCTCAGACCTATCTACATTCAGCGTTATATTTTTTGTAGGTCTTATTTACCTGTAAATTCTTTCCAGAATTTGACTTCAATAATGTCAGTTCTTGAGTTTGGCATTGACGATTTTGACTGTTTTGCTTTTTCAAGAGCAGCCACTTTTTCTTCATCAACCCACCACAATGATTGTGCAGTAGGGTATAAATATGATAACTGTGTAAATCTACCTAAAGCATATTCAGGCATACCAAATTTATTCCAGGCTGCGAAACGAATACCACGAGGATTCCAACTGAAAGCATTCATATATTCATCGGCAGCAATTTTATCAATCTCTTGAATAATTTCTGCTTGTCTCTTCACATCAAAGGTTTTATCATATTCATCACAAAGTTCATCAACGCGTTTGTTTTTGAATCCTTGAATATTGTTATTGTTGTTTTTGTCTGCTAACGATGATTTTAACGACGTTTCAGGATTTGGCGTTAAAAGACCTCCATATCCAAAAAAGAAAAGTTGGAAATTACGTTCATCAATATTTTTAATAATAGTATTCCAGTCTTGGAATTTAATTTCTAACTTGATTCCTGCTTTTTCTAATTCTTGTTGATAAGGAGTAACAAAGCGTTCAGCAATTTTATGTAAAGCCATCTCTAAAACAAATGGTTTTCCATTTTTCATCAAAACACCTTGACTATTTCTTGAATTCCATCCAGCTTCAGCTAAAAGTTGTGCTGCTTTTTCAGGATTATAATCAATTACAGGATTATTTGGATTTTCATAAATGGTGTTCGGATACATTGAATTGTAAGGAGCATATTCATTATAAAGAAGTTTCTCAACAATGGATTTTCTATTATGTAAATAGGTAAAAGCTTGACGAACTCTAATATCGTCAAATGGTGGTTTACGCATATTAAATGCATAACCTGCTGTTCCCATTGGACCATCTGTAAATACACGATAACGATTAATCCAACCATTTTTCAAAGCGTCGTATTGCAAATCTTTGACCCATTTTTCAGTATTTGCCTGATTAAATCGGAATAAATCAACTTCACCTTTTTTGAATTTTTCGTACTCTAACTCAGTATTGTCTTTTACAACTTCAGTGATAACTCTATCGATATTTCCAGAATATTTAGATGCTGGGTAATCTTTCGCCCAATAATCATCTCTTCTTGTCAAAGTATAAGAAATACCTTTTTTAATATCATTTTCTAATAAAATATATTCTGAAGTTCCGACTGGCATTTTATAGTTGAATTTTTCTAAAAATTCTTTTCCTGTTATTCCACCAATTTCTTTATGACTCAAAACTAACATCGCTGAACCAAAATACAGAAGATTTCTGAAGTTTAGAGACTTACATTTTACTTGTACAATGTATTTGCTAAGTGCAACTGGCTGTTCAAATTTACCATAAACTAATTGTGAAGAAGGTTCTAAGATTGTTTCATCCATCATTAACTTCCAAGTTGCAACAATATCTTCTGCTACAACTGGATTTCCATCAGAAAATCGTGCATTAGGATCTATTCTAAAAGTAAATGTCAATTTATCTTCAGAAATTTTCCAGTGTGAAGCTAATGAAGGGATATATTGTCTAGTGATTGGATGAGAAGCTAACAAACCTTCATAAACTAAAGTCGAAACTGACTGATTGATTACAGTACCTGATTGTTGACCTAATGGTCTAAATGTAGATGGGAATTGTGACTCTAATGTTCTGATTTCACCACCAGTTTTTGCACGTGAATCCCCAAAATATTTCATTTCTTCTTCTTTAACCACATATGTCTCGAAGCCTAAACTGTCTGCAATTGTTTCAAACCCTTTTCCTCCATCTGCAGCAGAAACTGCAGGGTCAGCTCCCGGAGGAGTATTGACTTTTTTCCATAATTCTGTTTTACTTGAAATGGAATTTGCTTTTGAAGCTGCTCCACCATCAGATTTTTTGCGAGAACAACTCGATGTTATCACCAATATGGTGAGAAGAATGATAAAGGGTGTTAAATACTTTTGCATTGTAAAAAAGACTCCTGAAATATGAACAAGATTTTGAATTTAAAGTAGAATATACCGAAATTTTACGAATAAAATTACTTTTATATATTGCAAAGATAACGAGTAGAAAATACTTTACAAAGTTTCCTGCAATCTTTTCCTGAAAAGTACCGATTTTTCTCAAATTGTTTGTACTTTTGTACGAATTTTTTCGAATTTACTTCTCTAAAGAATTACTATGATACTTACCCCAAATGATGTCGAACATAGAGAGCTTCATAACATTTTATTGAGTGGTGTAGCACCAAGACCAATTGCATTAGTGGCTTCACAAGATACTGAAGGAAATGTGAATCTATCACCATTCAGCTTTTTCAATTGTTATGCTTCGAAACCACCAATTATTGCCATTGGACCTGCTTTTAGTGCAAAAACAGGTAAAGCGAAAGATACCTATCTTAATATTATGGAAACGAAAGTAGCGACAATTAGTGCTGTTACCTATTCTATGGTTGAGGCTATTTCATTGGCATCTTGTGAATATCCTAAAGGTGTAGATGAGTTTGTCAAATCAGGCTTGACAAAAAAAGAAAGTCAAACAATTTCAGTTCCTGGCGTTGCAGAATCTCCATTTATAATGGAATGTACGTTATTGGAAAATATTCCTTTAGGTAGAGATATTGGAGGTAATGGCAATTTGATATTATTACAAGCTCACTCATTTACTATCAACGATGAAATGATTGTAGATGGTAAATTGCATCCACATAAAATGGATTTAGTCGCTCGAATGGGCTACAATTGGTATGCACGATGCGATGAACACTCAGTCTTTGAATTACACAAACCACAATGGAATGGAATCGGTGTCGATGCATTGCCATTTGAAATTCGAAACTCTTCTGTACTTACTGGAAACAACATAGCTAAATTAGCGGGAGTGAAAGAAATTCCTCTAAACGACAGTAGTTTTTCAGTTTCGTTTTCAACTCAAGAAGAACAACATAGACTTGCACAACAATTTCTTGCCAAAGGTGATATACATTCTGCATGGCAAACCTTACTAATTTCGTAACATAAATGGAAATAATAACGATAAAGAGAATGCACGATGAGCGCATAAAAAGCGGTCATTTGTGGGTATTCAGCAACGAATTGGTTGATGTACCAAAAACTATCCCACCTGGAACTATAGTTCGTGTAAAAAATTCACGTGGAGACGATTTTGGTCAGGCATTCTTTAATGCAAATTCTCTCATTGCAGCAAGAATATTACTTTGGAAAGAGACTGCACCCATTTCTGTTGGTTTTTTTGTTGAACGTTTTCAACAAGCACTTCATCGTCGTAAAAAACTACTTGGCTCTGAAGAGTGTTTTCGCTTAGCTTTTGGCGAATCTGATTTACTTCCTGGATTAGTTGTTGATATTTATGGTGATTATGCGAGTGTTCAAACCCTAAGTTTTGGTATGGATGTATTGCTTAACGACATTATAAAAGCACTTACAATAGTATTCCCTCAATTGAAAGGGATTGTAGAAAAAAACAAATCGTCATTGAGGGATTTAGAAGGCTTACAACCTCGCGAGGGTGTCATTTGGGGAGAAGTTCCTGATGAAATTCTTGTAAAGGAAAATGATTTTATTTATTCAGTACAGCTAATTGATGGTCAAAAAACAGGCTTATTTTTAGATCAAAAACTTAATCGTCGAGCAGTAGAACAATTGAGTGAAGGATTACGGGTTTTGGATTGTTTTACAAACCAAGGTGGATTTGCTATGCACGCCTCTCGAGGCGGAGCTAAATATTCACTCGGAGTAGATTCCAGCAAAAAAGCTATTGAACGCTGTAACGAGAATGCCCGTGTGAATAATTGTTCAAATATAGAGTTTAGAGTAGAAGAAGTATTTGCCTTTTTGGATAAACAGTTAGAAACCAACCAAAAATGGGATATGATTATTCTCGACCCACCATCCTTCACAAAATCAAAGAAGAATGTTCCTGAAGCTCGTCGCGGGTATGAACGTATCAATCGTGTAGCATTATGTTTGGTCGAATCAGGTGGATATTTGGTTACAGCATCATGCTCACACCATATTTTCGAAGATGTATTTTTAGAAATAATCACACAATCCGCCGAAAAAGAAGGTCGCCAATTGCAATTAGTCCATCGTGGAATGCAATCCCCTGACCACCCTATATTGCTCTCAATGCCCCAAACAAAATACCTCAAATTCTACATCTTTCAGGTTTTGTAATAATTGCTCCCCTTCAAGGGGAGCTGTCCGAAGGACTGAGGGGTATGTTTCAACAAATACCACCCCGCCATTTCATGGCACCCCTCCTACATTAGGAGGGGAGTTGTTTTGAGAAAAAGCTCCCCTTACAAGGGGAGCTGACCGTAGAACTGAAGTGAGTACCTTTGTATTGAATAGGGTTTCAACCCATCGAAACACAATTATTCCAAACGTTTTGAAAAACTAAGACCTACACCAGTAGTATTTTCTCTTGTTGGAAAACTATACAAATTCCAAGAAGTAGATTGATTTTCATCTAGTTTTTTATTGGTGATATAATTCCATGTACTGAGAATAATTGTAGTCGTTCCAAGTCCAATATTTACAAGTGATAAATCTCTTTGACTAAAGTTATATGTATAATTCCCATTTACACCAGATTCACTTGGATAGTTATTTACTCCATAAACAATTTGTATACTTCCAGAAACTAGTCCTAACATAGATATCAAAGGAGATTTGTTACCATTTGCAATTTGAATTCCATTAATTGCATTCATGGAAAGATTTGCTCCACTCATCATTGCAGAAGTAATACCATATTCTGCTGAAATATAATTGTCTATACTATAAGTAGGTGGTCCATACATCGGCTGTATCATAGCACATTCTTCTTTTGTTAATCCGCTTGACTCGATCCATTTATCCACAACCGGATCGTTCATTTCTAACAGATATTCGTATTTGTATTTTTTATTGATGTTTTCGGCAACTTCTCTTCCTGCAGTTCGCTCAATCAAATAACCAACAGCACAAATATTTCCATCTTTGTCGATAAAACATGGTTTTCTTTGGTTAGAATACTTTATGTTTTTAGGAAAAACTCCAACCTGAGAATACTCATGGAGAATATCAAGTAGTTTAGTTCTTGATTGTTGTTGTTCTTTAGACAGCGATGAGACATCTTTACTTCGTAACAACTGCTCGACATACTCTAAATGCGTTTGAAGACGTACCTTTTCATTACTTTTTTTATTTGGTTGTTTTCCAAATTTTTCAATATAACTAATGTCTCCAAGTACGGAATTAACGGTTTGTTGAAAATCATTTGTTTTAGCATAACAATTTGCGACGACAACCAAGAAGCAAATTGTAAGAATTAGACTTGTTTTCATAGAAAAATCCTTTATGATTAAAAGAATGAATGAATTAATTTTCGAAGTAAACACAAAATGTGGATATAAGTTACAAAATATTTTTGTAATAAATGTTGATTTTACATAAAATTGAAAGATATTTGTGATATTTCTTTAACTTTTTGAAAATTGAAACTGTTTAACTGAATCTTTTAATTGCTCACCTTTTAATGGGAGTTTTTCGAAGGACTAAGGGTTTTAATATGGATAGAGACGCAAAATCTTGCGTCTCTACGAAAACCGAGATAAATCCTAAAAAAAAAGCCCCAAATTGGGGCTTTTTTTAGAAAGTATATATCGATAAATGATTATCGTGAGTAGAACTCGACAACAAGTGGAAGTTCGCAGATTGCTGGGATTTCTTCTCTTGGTGGCAAGTACAAATATTTTACTGTTAAATCTGCTTTTGCAACTTCCAAATATGCTGGAGCAGCTGCTGTAGAGCGGATTGCGTCGTGGAAACATTCCATTTTTTTCGATTTGTCACGTACTGAAATGACATCATTCACCTTAACTGAATACGAAGGAATATCAACTGGTTTTCCATTTACTAAGATATGCTGATGACGTACATATTGACGTGCAGCATACATAGAACGAGCTAAACCTGAACGGTACACTAATGCATCTAAACGAGATTCAAGTAGTTGTACCAAGATTTCCCCAGTATTTCCGACTAAACGTGTAGCTTCAGCTACATAGTTTGTCATTTGACGCTCGTGGATGTTGTATTGAAGGCGTAAACGTTGTTTTTCCAACAATTGTTTACCGTAATCAGATTGTTTCTGACGTTTTTTTGATGCTCCGTGTTGTCCCGGAGGGTATGGAGCACGCTCCATATACTTAGCAGATTTAGGTGCTAAGGCAAATCCCAATTTTCTTGAGAGTTTGACTTTTGGTCCGTTGTAATTCACTATTACCTCGCTACGAAAGATATTGGTATCTCTGTGCAATCATCAGTAGGCACTTCCTACAGAATCAAAGTATTAGGGTATCTAATACTGGCGTTGAGAACAGAAAAGAGTACAAAAATACGGCTTTTTCACAACAATTCCAAAAAATGTCAGTTTTTTCTTACTTTTTAGATTTGACCGAAGCGATTGCATATAGCTCAACACTATTGAAATAATGCCACACACTCCTTGCCATCGCTTTGAATGCTGCCATAATCCCACGTTTACTATAATTAGATTCAACTGTAAGTGAAAACAATGATCCAAGCAGTGTTTTGAGTGAGTTTGGACGTTGAGATTGAAGAAATTTCACTTCAAACCCAGCAAGTTCTAAAGTATTTTGTAATGATTTTTTGGTGAAATGGAGATGATGTTGTTTGGGTTGAAACCAGATCCATTTTGATTTGAGTACTTTCGATGGGAATGATGAGAAGTTTGGAACTCGAATACAAACTACCGTATCATCAGAACAGTATTTTGCAGAAATTTGTTGAAGAAATTGAACTGGAAATTCAACATGCTCCAAACAATGCCACAACGTTATAACATCAAAGGATTTTGTATATAGTTGATCGATTTCTTTGAATGTTTCAATACCAATGTGAGTACAATAATTTCTAGCTTTCTCATTGAGTTCAATACCAACTACTTTATATCCATTTTTTCGAGCAACATCGAGAAAATGGCCATAATCACAACCTATATCAAGTAAATTTGTACCTTTTGAATATTGCTCAATAGTAGAAAGTAACTTCCATTGTTCAGGCAAACGTTCTATATATCGGCGATGATGCTCAAAGTCAGAAAGTTGTTGGACTAAATTGTATTGATGTGAATAATATTCTGTCGTTGCAACTGTTGGTGACCAAATCGCTGTGCATTCTTTACAAGTATTCAGAACAAATGAACCATTCTTTTGCTGAGTAATTGAAGTTGATGCACAAATGGGACAGGACATACTATTTTCACTTTGAGGATATTATATAAAAACAAACGAAGCCATCAAAACTATATTATTCTGATGGCTTCAATAAAGGTAATTAGTTGTTATTCTTTCAAAAATTTATAATAGAATGTGGTATACGTTTCTATTGTTGATATCGGTATTTGTCTGTTGAAAAGAGCGGAGTGTTAAGTCGAAAATCGTTGAAGCCTGAAAAATCTACGAATGAGAATTGTCGATTTGGGTACATCCAAACAACAACTTGACGACGGTCTGTAGGAAAGTTCTGATTTTGTGTATTTGTCGGTGGACCAAAAATAATATACACCATTCCCATATCGCTCATCCAACCTTCTCCTGCAGAACGGAAAAGCTCATTTGCTCTTTCTACTCGTGAATAAAACTGTTCGAAGGCTTCATTGCGATTAGTTGAAGGAGTTGGGTCTAATCTACGCCAAAATTCTTCAAATTTCGCAAAACGTGCTTCTTCTGTTGGCATTTTTTCTATTTCATCTATTTCAGAACTCGTTCCGACGTATCGGAGTTGACGTATTGCTTTTGCGATGTCTTGAACGGAAAGTCCTGCAACTGAACGTTCAAAGTATATAGACCTTGAAACAGAAAACAATTGTTCATTCTTAACTTGTGTTGAACTCGATGATGCTTTTTTTAATAGCTGTATTTTTAGGGTATATATTCCAGCAGGAATATTTTTGGGGAGGTCTATTTTCTCGTAAATAGGAGATGATTGTTTTTGAAGAACAATGGTTCTTCTTTTTGAAATATAAACATTGACACCCGATTGATTTTCAATAGTGGAAACTACATCAACTTCTAATGGAATTGAAGTAGTATAAGCTTGAATAAAGGTAAAAAAGCCATTCGGAAACTGCGACACATTATCAGATAAATGAGGAGTTATTATATATTTAGTTTCCTGTTGTTCCAAATCTGCTAAAAGCATTATCGAACTTGTTGAGACAGGATTATCAAATGAATATCGTTGCGATGAAATTTGACGAGATTTCTGCAGTGTCGTTTTGCCTATTTCGTCGTATACGGTAACGTCAATTCTGTAATCGCCTGGAAGTATATTCTTCGTAAATTGAATGATCTCTGAATTACTTCGTTCACTTGAACCATTTTGAGAAATTGGGAAAGAGAGTTTCTTTTCTTTTTTTAAGTTAATTGTAGTTCCAGAAACTTGGTTTTTGATTGTTACTTCTACAAAAAAACTAACTTTATAATCGTTTCCAGATTGGATTTTTTGAATATTTTTAAACGGTATTTGAACAAAGACATCCAATCGATTCGAATCTAAATTTTGTCCTTTGAAAATACCAATATCAAAGAAAAACTGATCTCGTTCTTGAGACAATTGTGAAATTTGAGCAAACACCATTATGTTTGTAGCAACAAACATAACCATCAAAAGAATAGTCAGGTTACTATGCTTCATACGTCGCAAAAAGATCATGTTCAGCAGCGTCTTCTATCGTGACAGTAATATATTCGCCAACAGTTAATGGAGTTTTTGAACGAATATAGACCTCATTGTCAACTTCAGGAGCATCAAATTCAGTACGTCCTTGATATTCACCATTAATAATTTCATCAATAAGTACTTTCATCTCTGTTCCAATACGATTGATATTTCGTTCTCTGGAAATTTTTTCTTGAATCTTCATCAATATTTCTTTGCGTTCTTCTTTGACTTCTTGTGGGATAGGGTCACCTAGAATATCCGCATAGGTATCATCTTCTTGAGAATAGGTAAATACTCCCATTCTATCTAAGTATCCTTGAGAAACAAAGTCACATAATTCTTCAAAATCTGCTTGAGTTTCTGCTGGATACCCAACAATAAAGGTTGTTCTAAGACTTATGCCTGGTACCTCAGTTTTGATTGTATTCATTAGTTCTTCTAAAGTTCTTCTTGTAATTCCACGACGCATAGACTTTAGAACATTTGTTGAAATATGCTGCATTGGCATATCAATGTATTTGCAAATATTTGACCGGGAATTTATCACCGGCAGTATATCGTGTGGAAATTTTGCAGGATAGGCATACATCAATCGAATCCATTCAACTCCTTTGACATCACTTAATGCTTCAAGAAGTTGTGCAAGCATACGTTTTTTGTACAAATCTAGACCGTAGTATGTCGTATCTTGACCAATGACAATAAGTTCTTTCACTCCTTGAGCAACCAGCATTTCAGCTTCACGAATGATGTCTTCCATTGAACGAGAGCGATGTCCACCACGCATTAATGGAATTGCACAAAATGAACATGGATTATCACAACCTTCAGAGATTTTAAGATAGGCAAAATGTTTAGGTGTCGACAGTGCTCTTTCGCCTAATAACACATGTTTTAGATCTGGTGAAATGGATTTAATAATTTGCGAGAATGCTTCAGTTCCAAAAAAATGATCAACTTCTGGAATTTCTTTTTCTAATTCATCTCCATATCGTTCTGAAAGACAACCGGCAACAATTAATGTTTCTAATTTGCCTTTTTGTTTTCGTTTTGCCAATTCGATGATTGTATTGATACTTTCTTCTTTTGCAGCATCTATAAACCCACAAGTATTCACTATGACTGTATCAGCTTTTGCGACATCTGTGGTATACAATAGATTATTTGCAGTCAACTGACCTACCAATATTTCTGAATCATAGGTATTTTTTGAACACCCTAATGTTACTACTGAAACTTTTTTGGGTATTGTAAGTGGAACTTCTTTTGTATGCATTATATTGAAAGGATTTTATATTTTTTTGAATTACTTTAAACTAAAGTACAATGATGTACGAAAATCTAAGATTATATTGAATTTATAGGTTTTTGAGATGCTTTTGGCATAATGATGTATAAACGATTATTTATCATTATTTGTGTTAAAGGTTACTGCAAACAGCAGTTTTAGAAACCATTCGAAAAGAATTAGAAAGAAAGTAATGATACTATACGGCAGAAATCCAGTAAAAGAAGCAATTGTTGCAAATCAAAATATTGAAAAAATTTACATTCAATTTGGTTCGCAAGGTGCAGGTATTGATGAAATTTACAACCACGCAAAAAAGAACCATATCCCAATTTCCACAATGGATAAAAGAAAGTTTATTGATTTTGCGAAAACGAATAGTATTGATATTGATTCTACTCAAGGAGTTATTGCCGTTACTCCTTTGGTGAAGTTTTTGACATTGGAAGAACTAATAACACTCTCCTTTGAATCAGAATCAAAAACAATTGTTGCAGTTGATGGAATCACTGACCCACAAAATTTAGGAGCAATAATTAGAACAATCGAATGCTCTGGAGCTGTTGGACTTATTTTACCAGAATCAAATTCATCTCCTATCAATCCAACAGTCGCAAAAGCTTCTGCTGGTGCATTAGCTCATAGTACTATTGCGAAGGTTCATTCATTACCGATAGCACTGAAAGATATAGCAAATGCTGGTTTCCAAATCATAGGTACTGATGCTAATAGCAATATTCTTTACAATCAAATTGATTATTCAGAACCGCATTGTATTATCATTGGTTCTGAGGGATTTGGTATGCAATCACAGGTTAAAAAACAGTGTACTCAATTAGTTTCTTTACCGCTTAAAGGAAAAGTTGATTCTTTGAATGCTAGTGTAACTACTGGAATTATGCTGTATGAGATTTTACGTCAACGAATGTAAAAAGTCAATGAAGTTTTCCCAAAAACTTCAATGAAATACACCTTTATTCGTTCATTAGTATACTACTATTTTGATACTGTTTCCAATGAAAATACTTTCCTTTCTCTTCCTACCTTTTGCTGTATTGGTGATTTCATCCTGCAGTTCAACAAAAACTGTTCAAAAGGACAGTGAAGCTACAACAAAAAAAGAAACAGCAGTTGTTACTGAAAAAGAAACAAATGAAATTCCGACTGAACAGTTGTTCTATTTTTCTAATGATAATTTACGTCAGTTAGAGATAAATGGCAAGATTGTTTCCACTGTCGATGGTTCAAAACAAAGTGCTTCCAGCTCAGTTTTAGTTAAAGAACGAGATTCTATAGGAATGACTATCTTTGGTCCATTTGGAATATTGGTTGGGCAATTAATGGCTACTCAATCAAACTTTACGTTTTATAATGCATTTGGAAATGAAGTAATTGAAGGTGAACCATCATCAGCTAATATCAATTCCGTCACGGGAATGCCTATTTCTTTTAATGACATAATGACACTTCTTAGAGGCGAAGTTCCATTTGGAACCATTGGTTACAAAAAAGTGAAAACATTAGAATCAGGTGAGACTTTGTACTCTTACAAAGACCAAATGCAACATTTTGTTACAACATCAGTTAATAGTAATACAATTTCACAATATCAACGAAAAGCCATTGATGGTGAATTGCTTTTTCATATTCGCTATAACAATTATAAAAATGTGAATAATGTTTCTATTGCAACAGAATCAATTTTACAGATACCAAAAATGAAAACTTCTATCTCCTTTGTAGCAGACGAAGTCTTTATCAATGAGCCTTTCCAATCAAAACTGTCTTTTTCAATTCCATCTGGTGTTAAACGAAAAAAATTAAACTAATGAGTTTTTTTCGTTCATTGGCGATTGTATTCACCATCGTTCTGATTTGGTTCACGTTTAGTGACTATGCATTTTCTCAACAAAATGACAGCATTAATAAAGTTACCATAGAAACTTCAGACTCTACTTTACAAAGTTCATCAAAAAAAAACAACTCCTCTTTGGATACAGTCGTCACGTATTATGCACGAGATAGTGCTTCATTTTCCTTAGGAAAAAAGCGACTTCGATTAAAAGGTAATTCTAATATTATTTTTGGTAAACAGAAAATTGAATCAGAAATAATTACGATTTTTTTTGACAAGTCAGAGTTATATTCTACCTATGGGACAGACACAGCAGGTAAAAATGTCGGCTATCCTAAATTCACTGATAATGGAAGTGAATATGTAGGTTCTGAAATCTCATTCAATTTCAAAACCAAAGAAGGATCAGTTTCAATGGTGGAAACAAAAATTGGAGATGGCTACTATTTTGGTTCCAAAATAAAAAAAGTATCTGAAGATGAAGCATTCATTCAAAATGGATGTTACACAACATGTGATAAACCTCATCCACATTTTTACTTCGGTTCACCAGAAATGAAGGTAATTGCAAAAGATAAAATTTTCATTGACCCTGTGATACTCTATGTAGAAGATATGCCTATTTTTATGTTACCTCTTGGATTATTTTTCCCTTCCAAAGGTGGCACACAATCGGGTATCATTGTACCTTCCTATTTTTTCAGTGCAAATCGAGGCGTGGTTTTACAAAATTTGGGATATTATTTTGCCATTTCTGATTACTTTGATACACAAGTAAACATCGATATATTTTCCAAAGGTGGAGCTTTACTCAAAAGCCACAATCGCTATAATATTCGTGGAATAATCGATGGTACTGTCCATGCCGAATATGGTCAAACTCGACAAAGTTCAGAAGATCCATTCCTTACTAATTGGTCGTTTGGATGGCAACATAATCAAACAATCGATCCTCAAACAACTGCAACAGCAAATTTACAATTCTCATCGGCAGATTTTTTTCGAAATGTGGCTACAGATATTAATTCTCGTGTAACTCAGAATCTTCAATCTCGTGCTTCTTTATCAACAACTTTTGATAATGGTATGGCATTGAGTATTAATTTGAATCGAGATCAAAACATCATCACCAAAGAAGTTACACAAACACTCCCTCAAGTTTCATTGACTGTTCCTAATTTCTCATTGTTAAAACCATTTGGATTACAATCTGAAACTGGTAGTATAAAGGACATTCAATTTTCTTACAATCTTGGAAGTTTTTATACAAACCGTTCGACTCGATTGAACGATTCAACCTTTGTTAATTCCTACAGCTCTAATATATCTCATTCGCCAAGTATTAATTTTGTTACCCAAAAATTTGGATTTTTCACAATCAATCCATTTGTTTCCATGAGAGCTCAAACGTATTTTCGACGTGGAACAAAAAGTTTTAACACACTAACAAATTCAGTAACCGAAACATTTGAGAATGGAATATTTAATGAAGTTTCCTATTCTCTTGGGGCAAATCTACAAACTACCATTTTTGGAGTTGTAAATCCAAATATACTTGGAGTTTCATCAATTCGACATGTTGTTATACCATCAATTGGGTGGTCATTTTCACCTCAATTGAATAACAATGATGCATGGACAAGCTATTTCAATCCGATGACTGAACAACAAATAGAGTATTCTCGATTCTCGAATGATCAAGGTGGGATTACACCGAGAATTACTCAGCAAAATTTGAATTATAATGTCATCAATCGTTTTGAAATGAAGGTACAACAAGGTGACACGATGCCTGATAAACAAATCGAACTTTTAACAGTCAATGTCAATGGAAACTACAATTTTGCTGCTGATTCATTAAATTTTTCTGATATCAATATTTCTTTTCGAACTCCTCCTATCGGATTGCTGAATTTTACAATCGATTCAAGGTTTACACCCTATAAAGATGTACCAATTTTCAATAGTAATGGTGATAGAGTTGCATCTAGAAAAATCAATCAGTTTTTAGCATCAGAAGGGTCGTTTTTACATGCTCAGAATATTCGACTACAAATGTCTGCATCAATTAATTCTGAAACATTCTCAGGTAGTTCATCTGGAACAACATTAGCATCCTCCACCATTAATCCACTTGGCACTAATAGGAATGGAAGAACTGTTCCAGATTCTACGGAAAAACAAGAATCTGACAACAATTTGGGTGAACGTTTTAGAAATCGTGTTGAGTATGTTCCCGCAGCTACTGATTTGTTTGGCGAAAACAGTAGTGGATATAGTCCGTTAGTGTTAAATTGGTCAGCAACAACATCTATAAACTATGATTATATTCATGAATTTCAATCCGAATTAGCTCGAAGAACAGTATTAGGTAGTGTTAACTTTTCGCTTAGACCTACACAAACTTGGTCTGTCGATGGAAATTTTTCATATGATTTCATCACAGGAACAGTCATCACTCCTCAAATCAATCTACGTAAAGACCTTCATTGTTGGGATCTCATCTTCACATGGACACCTATCGGATTTAGTCAAGGATTTTACTTACGATTTGGTATCAAATCTCCTCAAATGCGTGACCTTCAATTAGAAAAGCGTAGTCTCCCAATTTTCAGATAAAATTCTTTGCATTTCCCTCTATAGGTAGGTGGCATAATGCATCATTGTAGACACTCAAATTACTAATCAACATTAAATCTATATTGTTTTCTAATTAACATAGAGAAATTGCTTATAAAGTAGTATTTTTGTAGGATTGGTTCTTAGAATTTTTGAGGTTTTTTTATGGTACAAACAGAGCAGAAGGGTTTGAGAGAACTTATTCGCTTCTGGATTCCTTATTTTATTGGTTGTTTCTTATATGGATGTTTCTTTATTCTCATCGAATACAATTATAGTAGTTACATTCACAATGTCCCTTCACAAATTGGAAACGTCCTTGGTTTAGCGATTGCTTTCTTTTTAGGTTTTCGTATGAATTCAGCATACGATCGATGGTGGGAAGCTCGTAAAATTATTGGAGAAATTTCCAATACTTCTCGTGCTATGTTTTTAAAATTAGTACTATTTGTTTCTGATTCATCTAATCTTAAAGAAGAGTATAGGGGAAAATCATTAGATTTGTCAAAAGAATTTATTCAATTGTTAAAAGCATATTTGAAAAGTATTTCCTCTATTTTAGATTCTACATCAACCGAACGACCTGAAAAACATTTGTTTACACTTTTGGAGCGTTTCAAGTCAGTAAGTGCTAATGAAAACACTTTACCTGTTCTAGATATCTATCAAATGTTTACTGTTTTTTCTGATTACCAAGGTCGTGCAGAGCGCATCAAAAACACTCCATTTTTGAAAGTATATGCTGCTTTTACCAGAGTACTTATAATTGCTTACATTATATTTATCCCTCTCTTTGTTGGGGAAATCCATATTAATTTGAATAATTTCAAGTGGTTTGACTTCATATCTATTCCAATTTTAGCTCTTATTAGTTCCGTATTTATGACCATCAATAAATTGGCTATTTTGTTTGGTGAACCCTTTGCTTTCCCAAGTACTGCAATTCCAGTTCAAGAATTGTTTAGTATAACTCTTTCAGAATTAGAACAATTACTCCCTGAAAAAAATGGTTAAGAGTTTCTCTTTTTTGATTTTTATCGTTAGTATGTTTGTTTTTGTAGAATATTCTATTTGTCTTTCTCAAGAGAAAATATCAACAAAAATATTTGACAGTCAATCCACTTTGGGGTTTTCTATAGGTAATGACACTTCAACAATTGGTAGTCCAATTGTTTCCATCAAAAGCAAAAAAAACATCTACGAAATTCAACGTAAAAGAATCTTTTTTGGAATACCTGTCAACAGCACTTCCATTAAAATTAATGGTACAACGATTACATCTATTCGATTAACAATTTCTAAAAGTAATGCAACTCAAATACAAGAAAAACTTTCGCACTATTGTGCAGCAGTTACTGAAAAAAGAAATAAATCTGTTGTTACAGAACGATTATATTCATTTGTCGATGGGTATCGAGTTTCTACCAAAGAAAGTAAGCACTACGTTGAAGTTGATATAACCTTACGAGATGAATACTCATTGATTCAAAAAGGAAAATTAGAATTGATTCCATTTTATGGTTTTGATATCGGTGAACCAACTTCGATGATGAGAGGGTATGATGTTCGAGGTCCTGTACAACGATTTTCCTTTCGTCCTAATGCCACGATAGCTGGTGTAGCTCTATATTCTCAGTTTGTAAAAGTTGATGAAAAAGGTAGGATTCAATCAATGCACCTTGTCACAAATCCAAAAATCCAAAAGGATAGTGACGAATTGATTGCATATTTTAAAAAGAATAGTATACGTTCTAAAAAGAAACAAAATGAAACTGATAGCAATACTTTTCTCTTTAAAAATGGATATACTATTGTAGTCTTAGAAGAGAAGAATGCATTGTATCATTTTATGATAACGAAATCAAAATACAGTAGTAATTGATGTATGCAACATAAATCTGGACATATATTAGTTGTTGAGGACGATATAATTCTACAATCTCAAATAGCGGAAATACTCCAATTTGAGGGGTATACAATCTCCTTAGCTTCAAATGGGTTTGAGGGAGTTAAAAAAGCATTCGACTTACTCCCAGATTTGATTCTATCAGATATTTCTATGCCTGATTGTAATGGTTTTGAATTTTTAGAACAGGTTCAATCGAATCAAAAAACTTCAATCATACCATTTTTGTTTCTTACTGCAAATTCCGATTTGGAGTCAGTAAAAACAGGTAAAACTTTAGGTGCTGATGATTATCTACTTAAACCATTTGACCAAGAGGAATTGCTTCTATCAGTAAACAACCGGTTGAATAAAAGCCTACGCACAAAAACCATTGCAAAAAAAGAGGCTTCTCAACAATTAGAACAAGTACGGTATACAGTTTCTGCATCTATGCCTCACGAATTCCGTACACCACTATCTTCAATTTTAGGTATTTCAGAACTTCTGCGAGATAGAGCTAAGAACTATAAGCCTTCAAAGGTTTCTGAGTATTCTGAAATGATTTTTGACGCTGGAAAACGATTAGAACGTCTTTTAGAAAATTATGTATTGTATACTAATTTAGCTTTTGAATTGGATTCTAAACAAACTTCTCCCGAACCAAAAGGAATTTGGGATGTAACAGAATCAATAGAGTTTGAAATCGATGAAGTTATAGATATTGTATCGAAGCACTATGACAGGAAACAAGATGTTACGACATCTATTACTGATGGTTCTGTTTCAGTATCTTCTACTATTTTAAGAAAAATTGTTACAGAGATACTTGACAATGCTTTCAAATTCAGCGAAGTAGGTGATAGAATTCAGATAATCACGAGTATAGTTGACGATGGAATATTAGTTAAAATAAAAGATAGTGGATGTGGGATGAGCATAGATGAGTTACAAAAATTAGGTGCTTTTGTTCAACTTAACCGTGATCACAGAGAACAACAAGGATCTGGATTGGGATTCACAATTGCATCTATATTAGCTCAAAAAAATGGTTGTAAGATAGAAGTTAAGAGTGAAAAAAATTCCTATTGTGAAGTAACAATTCATTTTCCAAGGGTTGATGAAGAATAATCCTAACTTACGTTTCGAACATAATACTATTTCTGCAGAGAAACTCATTGAAATGTATGTGGAAATTGGATGGGGTAATCGGGAGAATTATCGCAATCTCCACGATATTCCGTTTAATAAATCTTGTCAATATATTTCTTTATTTTTGGAAGATGAATTAATTGGATTTTCAAAGGTATTAACCGACGGTTATTCCTTTTCCATTTTAGTGGAAGTAGTGATCACACCATTGTATAAGCGTCAAGGCTTTGGAACAATTCTTTTAGAATACACTGAAAGTCAAATTCCAACAAAACATTTATTTGTCCATTCTTTGAGTGGGAATCAAGATTTTTTCCTTCAAAGGAATTTCAAAGAATCTTCTGATTATCATTTGTTTTTAAAAAAATTATCGTAATTTTTTGTATCTTGCATATTGATAAATACTAACAGACAAAATACTCTTTCCTCAGATTTATCTCTTTAGAGAATGTACCGTATGAATAGCTCATCAACAATAGGTTTTATCCAAATAGAAATAAGTAATTTTGACAGTTTTATTCTAGCCAAAATTTCTAATGGAATCGAAAAAATGTTTGATATGAATTCAAACGACTATATTGGAAAAAGTTTTCAAGAATGTCTTTCCATTGAATCTAATTTTTCCCGGTTTTTACTCAAAGAATTAGAACATTCCTATAAAAGTCTCATTTCACATTCTGAGTCTTTTAATTTTGAAACATCATTCGTGGATACGACATTACAACAGAAGTACCTTTGTCATTTAACGCTACATCCGATAAATGAGGAGTCTATTCAATTATTCGATGTAACTGTTATCAATGTTTCTTTTCATAGCAAAAGTATATTTATTCTTGAAGAAATATTAGAAAGAACCTCTACGGTTATTGGCCAAGATTTTTTTGATTCTGTTGTGTTGTTGTTTCACGATTTTTTTGGAGTTACTGCTTCATACATAGGTTTTTTCTCTCAAAATAATACGAAGAATTTTTTATATTCCTTTGCAAAAAATGGTGAATTGTCTAACGGAATTGAAATAGAATTAGGTGGAACTACCTGTGAATTAGTCTTACAACAGGGTGAAGTAACCATTGAATCTGATGTCGAAAAATATATTCAGCCTTCTTTAACTCCGTTAACATTTAAAAGAGAGGCCTTTATTGGCCAACCAATCACCAATCATTTTGGTGTTAATGTAGGATTGATTGGTATTCAACATGAGACTAAAATTCAAGATACTTCTTTGATTCGTAGTATTATGAGAATTTTAGCTCCTCGAACTTTTTCAGAACATTCCAGACTTTTAGCTCATAATTTGTTGGCTGATAAAAATCGATATTACCAATATATTTTGGAAAATGTATCCAATCATATTATTGCAACTAATTCTGATGGTATTATTCAAAATATAACAAATTCTGTAGAACAACTCTTAGGTTTACCTTTACATCTCATAGTAGGAAATTCTATTGGATCAATTTTTACCTTAGAAAAACAACTTTTCGAACAAAATTTCTTTTTTAAGATTCTTACTTCCAACATCAATACTCCTATCGTTACGAGAGTAGTTACAAAAAATCCTTCAATTTCAGAATTGATATTTGAAACAAATGAGTTCCTTTTAGAATCAGGAAAAAAAGAATATATTTTTACTGTCTCTGAAAAAAATCAAACTCTAAAAGCTCCTGAAGAAATTAAAGAATTAGAATATTTTGCAAGAGAAGCAAAAATTTTGGAATTGCGAACTATTCTACTAGAACTTCAACAGACTCAAACAAAAAATCCACTCGAAAATATTGATAATTGTCTTCGAGCAGTATCAAAAGCTCTGTCTTTAGAGTATTCAGGCTATTGGTCAATGATAGAAAATGGGATGAAATGTGAACGATTTTTTGAAGTTTTAGAATCAAAATTCAACATACATCTTGAAGGATTCACTCTCAATGAAAATGAATACAGTGAGTATCTTCAATACTTCAAGTCTCTCAAAGAACCATCAATTATTTATGATGTATATTCAAATCCAATTACAAAAGTGTTTAAAAACTATTTTATTCAATTTGGAATTGAAACTATGGTTGAGATACCAATTTGGATTAATGGAGAATTAAAAGGTATGTTTTGTGTCGAAGGAAAAGATGCAACTCGCCGTTTTGAAGAATATGAGATTACGTTTCTCAGTGCAGTTTCTTTGATTATATCACAAGGTTTACATCAATCTATTTTGACATCCAATACTCCTAAAATAGAAAAATTACAGGAAAAAATTCTATTTGCATTTCACTCTATTCAATTACCATTTATAATTATCGACACGAAGTCTTCCGTCATTCTTGATGTTAATGAATGTTGGTCAAATATTTTCAACTATCATAAGGATGCCATTATTGGATTGTCAATGTATGAAATCAATTTTTTCAAGCATTGTGATACAAATGATACAAAGTATGTAGAAACTATGTTTTCCTCTGAAGTCGCTATGAAGCAACAATCATTCACTTTCATAGATAATCTCAATATCAAAACAGAGTTTTGGATTACTTCAACTCACTTTACCGTAGATAATTCACCCGTTGCTTTATTCTGTTTCCAACCTGTTTCCAAAAAAGAATCCATAACTTCCAAAGATATTTCACTTGAAAAACCTTTTCAAAACTATACTAAAAATGTAGAAAAAAATCCTTTAGCAGTTAGTTCGATTGAATGTACTTTTCAAGAACTTTCTGTGATAATTTTGTCGAAATTTACAACAGAAATTGAAGAGAAGGAACTTTCATTGTCAGTGTATGTAGATGAAAGTATCAAGAATGTATTCGTTTCTTCAGTTGATAGTTTTCGAGTATTAGTCGAAGAAGTAATGAAAAATGCGATTGAGAATACTTCTACTGGTTTTGTTTCGCTTTCCATCATTTGTAAACATATTAATGAAAAAGACGAAACTGTTGTCATTGAAGTAAAGGACAGCGGTATAGGTATGAGCGAAGAACAGGTTACCATGATAATTGATTCTTTTTCTCATTCAAACATACATAACAATACTGGATTTTTAAGAATTAGAGACATTGTCGCAGAGTATAATGCGACAATATCCATAGACAGTGTACCAAATAAGGGTACAACTTTGATAATAGAAATTCCTTCATCGCATTGTATTGTCAAACAACTAACATTACAAAATGACAATGATTCTATAACAACGCCACAGTTTTTTCAAACACCTATTTCAATTCAAGACAAAATGTTCTTAATACAAAAGAACACTTCATTAGATTCAGAGAGAATAGAACAGTTTTTAACTCATTTTGGTGCTTTAACTTATTATACACATTCGATAAATGAAACGAAAGAAGTTGCTAAATTTATTCAATTTGAGTGTATTGTATTATTTTTGGACATATGGACTGAAGATGATGTTACATTGCTTATTCAAATGCAAGAACATTCAATAAATAGCTCAACTCCTATAATTGTGATTACTTCTTCGAAGGAAAGTGATACTTCAAAGTTACAAACAGTGGCAATAGAAATACTCCCGTACGTTGATTCTACAGAACAATTAATCGAAACTTTGGAAATTCTCTTTCCAAAGGAATCGACAGTACCAGTTGAAATTCTTGAATAGAACTATCGTGCTTTTGAAAAGACGACAAAATCTTGTTCGTACTTTGGTGAAAATTCTGTTGGATGAACAAATTCATTCTTAGCAAACATTCTCATCGCTTGTCGTATAGTAAAACGTGGACTTATTCTTTGTAAACCAGAAAGATAAATACAACTTTTTGGATCAATGGATAAAGAACCATCACTACAAACAACAGTCTTAGTAGTTATTTCATTTCTTATATCCACTTCTGAAACAATACGAACTTCGTTCAAAGGAGTTGCATCTGGCAAAAAACGTTGTGAATAAAATACATCTTTATGTGAATGAGTATATGTAAAGATTGATTCAGCTCCGAAAGTAATTGCCACTTCATCCCCTGCAGAAGCCATTGCAGACAGAGTAGGAACTGCAATTAATTTTGGGGTGTTGTCAAAACAAAGCCCCTTTGCAAAAGAGGCTCCTATTCGTAATCCAGTAAATGATCCAGGTCCTGAAGAAACAGCTACAGCATCTAATTCTGATACCTTCAACGACGAATCTTCTAAAATTCGTTTTGTCAAATTAGCCAAAAATTCATCGTGAACAGTTTTGTGAATATAGGTGTATTCCGCTCGAAGAGAATTATCGACAACTAAGGCAACACCACAGGTTCTTCCGCTTGTTTCAATTGCAAGAATAGTTGGATTATTTGAAATGTCCATTAAATTCTTGGGTCATAATCAAATTCACCAATAGCTGCAGATTCAAATGTAGTAAATAAATCTCTATATGAATCTTGAATGCGTGTTGGTTGATGAGTCGCAGGATTCAAATGAACCATTACTGTTGAAGATCGAACAATTAGTTCTTTATCATCAAAAAGTCGTATAATCTGCTCAAAACCAACAGAAGAATTATTTACAAATTTCATTTTTGTCAAAACCTCATATTCATCATCAAATTCTGCAGCATAATGATAGTCAATATCAGTATGTGCTACGACAAAACGATGTTTAGAAACAAAGGTTTGTTTGTCAATAGGTATTCCAATTGCTCTGAAGTACTCAACTCGTGCAGCTTCCAACCAATATAGGTAGATGGCGTTATGCACAATTCCTTGTCTATCGACATCATAGGTACGCACTCTAGAGCGGATTATATGTTTAAATGTCGCTAATTGTTCTTCAGTAATTGGTTCAGGTTTTGCTGGCAAAGAGTTCGTATCCATAATTGTATTTTCGTTTATAGTCATTAAGAGCTTATTTCTTTTCAGAGGCTTCACGGTATCGAGTACCATTTGATGGGTCTAAATAAAGCAATTTATTAAATAAATCTTTTTGTTCATAACCAGTAAATAAATCAACTAATTCTATAGCTTTTGCATCAAAAAACAACTGAAATAAAGCACTATTTCCTGATAGTTTGTTTCTTTTAAAATGTGCAAAGGTTGAAATTGTCGTCTCGATATTTCGTAGGGCTACTTTTCTATCTATTTGCAATGAATCCATTCCATCTACATGATAATAATACAGTTCTTTTCGAAAATCTTCAAATCGTATATTATTCAATTCATTTGCTATGTTAAATTTATTCACTATTCCTGGTTCAGATGTTTGTGGAAAACCTAATGCATTGTTTGTACTGGCAATATTTGCAATCTGACTCATCTTTGCAAAAGCTTTGGAACCATCTAATTGACCATAACTATCCAATTCATACCCAATTGCCATTAAAGCATAAAAATCAATTATGCTGGAAAATGGGTCATATCTATTTGGTTGATAGGTAATATTTGCATTCAATTGATAAGGGAAACTCCATTCTTGGTCGATAATTCGTAACATCGGAGAGAAAGTACCACCATCAATCATTCGAGAAGTATTCAAGACTAATCGTGCTTGGTAATTATTCCCTTGACGACCTGTTATAAAAATCTGCATATCAAATGGAATTGGGTCACCTTCCCAAGAATCCATATATCGTTGATTCTTAAGATACTGAATCAAATCACTTTGTAGGGTTTGTAGACTTACTCGTTGATCTTGAGGTAAAAATTCCATATTCACCGTTACATTCGGCTTAAGTTCTTGTGATGTGAGTATCAATATATTTGCAAATAGAAAGCAAATTACCTGAATAAGAATCTTCATAATCTGTATTTATTTATGGAACATAGTTTACTATATAACGCATAAAGTGCATTTGTGGTGTTCAAGCATATTTTTTGCTAGAAAACAAGTTTGTTATCCTATCAGTTAACTCTAATGCATCTACATTTCCTAAACAAGAAATTGTACTTTTACTTCCTAAATAGGATGCTGTATCAATTGCTATAAGAGCAATATGCCAAAACTTCAAAAATATAGATTGTCTATATTCTACAGTTTGTACCTTTCTCAATGGAATAATGGTTACTATTGTTGAATAAAATCCACGTTGAACGGCAATATAGATTTCATTAACATCAAATTTCCTTTTCTTCACAGAAACAAACATAATTCCTATAAAAACTACACCAAAAATAGTACCCAATAAAAACCATTGACTCATGAAAATACTCAATAGAATGCTTGGCAAAATTAGTAAAGTACTTCCCTGTGAAACATAACGGTAGAATGTTGAACTTGCTACTTTTTCTTTAGGTTTTTCGGTTTCGAATCCAAGGAGAATAGTTGTAAACTCTTTGATGTTTTCATTTCGAATTAGAGGTATAATCGTTGATGATAATTGTTGTGATTCTCTAATTCCTGCTGTATATATATGAATTGTTGAATATCCGAACAACTTCAGCAAAGGATTTGTACTCACACTGACTGCTTGAATACGACGAAGCGGAATAGTTGTATTGAATCTGACAAAAAGACCAGATTGAATAACTACAGTTTTGTTTACTTTTATTGCCTTAAATTGAAAATACTTATTAAAACTCAGCAACAACCCTAATAACCAGGAAGCTATCACTGATGAAAGGAACACCGCAGCAATTGCTAAAGCTACTATAAATGGTGAAGATTGTTTAATAAAGTTTTCTTCTATCTGATCTTTAGTTATTGTGATGACAGAATCTGGGAATAAGGTATAAAGATATTGAAATGCTATAAATACAAATACAAAAAATATTGGTGAGAATTGGAAACAGGCAACTAACCAAGTTTCCTTTGTTGTTAGTGAATGAATCACATTCTCATTTTCAGAATTGTATTCTCGAACATAATCTACAGATTGTTCAGTGTATTTGTGACTGAGAATGTAGGAACGTATTTCATTTGCATTTTTTAACGAAACAAATTCTAAAGAACCTTCTGTTCCTGTTCCACCAGCAGTTTCTATGGTAACTTTTGCAATTCGAAATAAACGTTGTAGAAAACTTTGCGTTATGGCAACATTCTGTATACGTTCAATAGGAATAGACCTTCGTTGACGTGAAAAAATTCCTGTCGCAAGATAGAATTCTGTGGGAGTTATACGATAGGTGACAAAAAAGTAGGAAACAAAAAATGCATAAAAAACTAAAAGTCCTAATGCAAAATTAATGAGAAAGAAAAACCATTCTTCCGAAGATCGAGTTGCAATGTAATACGAAAACCCTAAAGATGGTAAATTAGCGATAATTCGATAAGCAATGGTGAGTGGATGAAGCCTTCTATCAACTTCAAAATGTTGTTCACTCATACTATATCTTCATTTTGAATATTTTTCAATACATCACGCAATTGATCTGCAAAATCAACTTCTAATCCTGGAATGATAATGTCCGCTCCTCTGCTACCTGCTGTGTAAATTACAAGTCTTGCTAAGCCAAACATACGTTCAAAAATTCCTTGCGAAACATCTAAATGCTGTATGCGTGTTCGTGGTGCGACTGTACGAATTTTTGTCAAGACACCTCGTTCTATATAAAGTTCATTTTCCCGAATTTCATACTTCCAATAATAATATGATAAAAATGGAAAAACAATTCCGACGATACTCATTCCTATAAACACCATAAATGCGACAAACCCATGCACTAATAGAATGGAGTCATCAAAACGAAACATTCTTGTTAACTCATAGAATAACACACCCATACTAACTGTTATACTGAGCAACAAGTTTTTCAGTATCCAAATTCCTTTAATTCGGGGATCTAAACGGTACATCATAGAGCATTCACAAGTTGTTTATAAACAGAACCACGATGTTCATAATTATCGAACATATCAAAGGATTTACACGCAGGAGAAAACAACACCACATCACCTTCATTTGCTATTGACGAAGAGTACGTTACTGCTTCTTGTAATGAAGAACATTGCTTAACATCAAATGAGCTAAAATGTGTAGCAATTGCATCTGACTCTTCTCCAATAGAAATAATTGTTTGTATATTTTTGGTTATTTTATCTGTCAACGTATCGTAATTGTTATTATCTCCACGTCCACCAGCAATCCAAATAATAGGAGAATCATAAGACGTGAGAGCATATTTTGTTGAATCCACATTCGTTGCTTTAGAATCGTTCACATATCGAACTCCTTTTAGAGTACGAACTAATTCTAAACGATGTTCAACCCCTTGGAAAGACTGTAAGCCTTTGGCTATAGAGCCAATACTTATTCCTGCTTTACGAGCTATAAGTGCTGCAGCCATAGAGTTAAAACAATTATGAATGCCTGGCAATCCCAATTCCGAACGCAAAACACAATGAATTCGAGATCCATTTTCGGTGAAATATAGTTTTTCTTCATCGGCAAACATACCGAACATTGGTTCACTTTGAAGAGAAAAAGCACCAAGGTTGCTTAGAATCTCATTTTTTGGATAAGTGGTACTATCATCTAGATTATAAATATATTCTGAGGTAGTATTTTGATATTCGTAGATTCTATGTTTTGCTTTTATATATGCATCCATTGTTCCGTGATAGGACAAATGGTCTGCCGTCATATTCAATATTGTTGCAATTCGAGGAGAAAAAGTAGTAATTCTATCTAACTGATAGCTACTTGTTTCAATAATGAGCCACGTCTTTTCATCTAATCCTTCGTAAACCAATTGTGATAGAGGCACTCCAATATTTCCACAAGCAATAGACGGAACTCCAGCAGTTTCAAAAAGATGGTGTGTCAAAGCAGTTGTGGTGGTTTTTCCATTAGTTCCCGTTATTGCAACAATTGGATTAGAAATTTGTTGTGATGCAAATTCTAATTCGCTAATGATTGGTATCCTACGAATTTCAGCACTGCGTAATAAATCACTTTGAGGAGGAACACCTGGTGACACCACTAATAATTCTGTGTTTAAAAGAACTCCCTCAGAATGTCCACCAAATTCATACTCAATTGAATGTTCATTCAGTATAGATACTGCAGAAGAAAATTTCTCTTGATTCCCCTTTTCTGTCAAAAAAACAGAATGTCCCAACTTTTTCGCTAAAAGAGCAGCACTTATCCCACTTTTTCCTGCCCCAACAACTGTTATATTCATACTACATTATTACTGTTATGATAATCATAATCGCAATGACGTATGTGATGTTGAATTGTTTATATGGGGAATATAAACAAATAAAAATCTAACTGAAGAATACATAAAGTTTTTATTAGAGGTAGCAAAGAAGTTTCTTTTTACTTCACAACTATAAACGATGCTGTTTCTGTGCGTGTAAGTGTTTCAACTTTGACAAAATACTGCCCATTACTGTAATTTTTTGTGTCAATTTCTAATCGAATTCCTTGATCATTTGAATAAGATTTTTCTTCTAACAGTAATCCTAAAGTATTAAATACTTTTACCGTAGTAAACCCAATATTCCATGAAGTATTGTTAAATTCGATATAAGCTTTATCGGAAAATTGGGTGACTTTGAACCATTCATTATTTCCTGAAGAAGCCACACTTGTTGGATCCATAAAGATACTAAACGTTGAATCTGATTTATCTGTTGGAATTCCAGGTGCATCAACATTCCAAATTTTAATAGTTCTATCTGAACTTGATGAAGCAAGTGTATTAGAAATAGGATTGAAAATGAGTTTCAGAATGTAATATTCATGTCCTTGAAAAGATTTTATCAATTCACCAGAATTCGCATCTAAGAGATTAACAGTATATTCTTCATTTCCAACTGCTATAGTTTTATTATCTGGACTTAAAGCAAGACTATAAACATGTGAATTTCCACCTTTGAAAGTACGAAGTAAACTCCCTGTTGAAGACTCCCAAATTTTAATCTCTCCATCCATACTGGCTGAAACAATCAAACTTCCATCATTACTATAACAAACGCTACTTACTGCATTGGTATGTCCTTCTAAAGTATCAATTGCATTCACAGAATCTAAATCCCAAATCAATATTTTTTGATCGATACTTGAGGAAACTAAAAATTTACCGTCTGGACTAAATTCTGTACACCAAACGGAAAACTGATGACCTTTGAAAGTTTTTGAGATTTTCATAGTTGCATAATCCCATATTTTAATATCTTTGTCTTCTTTCCCTGTAGAAGCAAATAATAGATTATTTGGACTAAAAACGAGACTTCTTATTCCAGAATTATGACCATTAGTAAGTTCAAAAACTTTATTGGAATCTAGATTCCACTTTCTTATTAGCCCTCGATCACAGCCAGTTAATACATTTCTCTCATCCTTACTATAGGCAATACACTCGACATAGGCCGAATACCCAGTATAGGTTTGGATAATTTTGTTTGTGGATACATCCCAAATTTTCGAAGAATAATCTAGCCCTGCTGAAGCTAATTTTGAACCGTCTTCATTGAAAGATATACCATTTACCCATGAGTTATGGCCTCGAAGTGTTTTGACAAGTTGAACATTGTCCTTTCTGACAGTTTGAATTTTTATCAAACATTTTTCTCTGTTCGTAATGGGCACTTTTTTCCAAAGATAGGTAGTTCCAGATGCTGTATCAAGAAAACTCCAATTATTTCCGTTATCAAGACTATACTCAATTTCTACCAAATTGGAAGGATTATCTGTTTGCCATTGAAGCAACAATTCTTCCCCTGCAACAATTTTCTCACCCCCATTAGGATAAATTAATCGGAGTGATTGGCTTTGTACTGTATATCCAACCAAAAACAACACAAGAATTAAGAACTTTTTCATATTTACACCTATAAATTAAGTATCTTTAGGAAGAAATGTAAATGAATTTAGTTTAAGAAAACAAATTCAATTCAAATATACATAAAATATTGTTTAATTGTTCTTAATTCATATTTCAATTTGATTTTTTTTTTGCGACCTTTGCTATTTGAATGTATTTCTTATTCTGCTTTTTCCAACCAAAATGTATTCATTGTTCCTTTTCCTTTGACGGATATTTCTCCACGTGAAATAATAGAAAATTCGGGGTGATTTTCAATGGATTTTGCGAACTCTTCGCTAATGTGGATACGACCTGCTTCTGAGTTTGTTTCCATTCGAGAAGCTACATTCACAGCGTCACCCCATAGGTCGTAGGTATATTTGTTTTTGCCGATGATACCTGCGACAACTTCGCCTGTGTGGATTCCAATACGAATTTCGAGGTCATTCATATTTTGTGTCCAATCTGTGTCACCCAAATCAGTTGGAAAGTTCACTGTAAAATCTTTCATCGTTTCGAGAAGTTGGAGAGCTGCTTGTGCAGTTGCTTTTTGGTGTTCTCCGAGTGGTTTTGTAACATTAGCAACAGCCAAATATCCATCACCAATGGTTTTGATTTTCTCTAAGCCGTATTGTTCAACTACGTCATCTGCTTTTTGGAAAATTGCGTCAAGTATATAGACTAGTTGTTTAGGAGGGGCTATAGAAGAAAGTGATGTAAATCCAACCAAATCCATAAAGAGTACAGAAACAGATTCAAAGTGATCTGCTATAAAGGTTTCTTGATTGAGAATTCTATCGGCAATTTTAAAAGGAAGTATGTTATGAAGTATTTTTTCCTGTTCTTGGAAACGAGCCAGTTTTAACTGACGTGCTTTTTCATCTTCTTCTATTTTACGTCTTTGATCGAATAGTCTTGATTTATTTATTGCTTCTTCTGATTGAATTTCTTCTTTTACAGCAATAGATTGTTTGTAATATGAAAATGCATTATCAATGTCTCCCATTTGTTCATATAACTCAGACAATGCATTAAGAAGATCTACTGTTGCTTTTTGTGCTCCAATTTCTACGGATAAAGAATACGCATTATTCAAATATTTCATCGCTTCAGGGAAATCCAAAAGCTTTGTATATACAACCCCAATATTCCCTAAATTTATTGCGATTGCATTTTTGTCACCTATATCTTTATTAAGGAGTAAAGATTTTTCGTGAAACTCCAAGGCTTTAGTGTAGTCAGAAAGTTCTTTGTATAAAGCCCCAATATTCCCTAAATTTATTGCTATTCCACTTTTATATCCAAGCTCTTCATTGAGGTGTAAAGCCTTATAGAAATATTCTAGTGCAGTTGAGTAATCTGAAAGATATGTATAAACACTACCTAGATTTCCAAAGTAATATTCTAACCCATCCTCTTTTCCAATTTCTTCAGTAATTTGAATTGCCTTATTGTAGTATTCTATTGCTTTGGGGTAGTCTGAAAGGCTCGTATATACATTCCCTAAATTCCCATAAACAACTGCAATTTTCAGTTTATTATCTAATTCCTCTTCAATGAGTAATGCTTGTTCGTAACATTCAATAGCTTTTGAGTAGTCAGAAAGGTATCTATAAACTATACCGAGATTTCCTAAGACTGAAGCAATATTCTTTATATTTCCAATTTCTTTATTAACAAGTAATGACTTTTCTAAATACTGTATGGCTGTAGGATAATCAGAACGTGTAGCAAAAATAAATGCAATACTTGAGAGATTAGATACAAGACCAAATTTATTCCCAATTTTTTCATCGATACATTCAGCCTTTTCAAAATACTCTAAGGCTTTAGATAAGTCAGAACGATTTTTGTAAACAAACCCAAGAATATTATATAACTTTGAAAGTGATTTTGCATCTTCTTTGACTGCTTGTTGCTCCAAGAGTTCCATTGCAAATTCAATTGTTTCTGTAACTAGTGTCGTTTCCGACAAATTTCTTAATTTTTCAATTGCTTGTTTGATTTCTTCGGGTTTCATTATCTCGCGTTTTCCAACCAAAATGTATTCATCGTTCCTTTGCCCTTGATGAAGATTTCGCCCCGAGGAATGAGTTTAAATTCCGTGTGATTTTCAATGGATTTTGCGAACTCTTCGCTGATGTGGATTCGACCTGCTTCAGAGTTGGATTCCATACGTGAGGCTACATTTACTGCATCACCCCAAAGGTCGTAGGTGTATTTGTTTTTTCCAATGATTCCTGCTACGACTTCTCCAGTGTGAATGCCGATACGAATTTCGATGTTCTTGATTTTCTTTTTCCAAGAGGAATCACCAAGTTCAATAGGAATTTCAACTATGAAGTTATCCATAATTTGGTTCAGTTTGAGTGCAGCTTCTGCAATAACGGTTTGGTGATTTTTGAGCGGTGTAGAAACATTTGCAACTGCTAAATATCCGTCGCCAATAGTTTTGATTTTTTCTAAACCGAAGTCTTCTATAATCTCATCAGCCTTAGTGAAAATCGTATCTAAAAGGTACACCAAATGTTTTGGAGGAGCAATTGACGAAAGAGGTGTAAAACCTACTAAATCTAAAAAAAGAACTGAGACTGATTCAAAATAATCAGCTATCAAATTTTCACCTTTTACTAAACGATCCGTGATAGAATCTGGAAGTATATTTTTTAGAACATTTTCTCTTTCGACAAATCTAGCCCTCTCAATAGCAATTTGTTTTTCACGTTCTGCAGTTTTTCGTTCTAAGTCAAATCGTTCAGCTTGTTTTTTTATCTCAATTGAATAAATTTCCTTTTCTAATTTTATTACTTTCGATTGAAATTCAACAGCTTCTTCAAATCTTTTTTCATTTATTCGAAGTTTATACAGTATTTCAAAAGACGATTTTAGTAGTTCTTTAGCACCTATTTCTTCTGCTAATTGAATAGCTTGTTGGAGTTTTGATTCAGCTTGTTGGGTATTATAATACTGTGACTCTTTTGAAGAATATATGGAACCTAAATTAGATGCATTTCGTGCGATGCCGTCTTTTTTTCCAATTTCAACATACAGTGATAATGACTCTTGAAACATGTTAAAAGCTTTATCAAAATTACTTTTTTTAAAATATACATTTCCTAAATTACCAAGTGTTGATGCTATTCCACTTTTATTACCATTTTCTTTAAATAACTCCAATGCAATAGTAAAATATTCACTTGCTTTCTCAATTTTTTCTAATTTAAAATATACATTTCCTAAATTTTCAGTAGTGTGGACAACTCCAATTTCATTTCCAATTTCCTTATTAATAGTTAGTGCTTGAAATAGATATTCCAAAGCTTTTTCGTAATCTCCTAAATTCAAATAAACAAGACCTATATTCATTTTAGAACCAGCTATTCCTTCTTTATCATTCATTTGTTCTAACAACATCAATGCTCTTACTTGATACTCAAGAACCTTTTCGTATGAACCTATTGCAAAATAGACACCTCCGATATTTGCAAGCGTTATTGCAACCCCTCGTTTGTTTTCAAGTTCTTCGTATAGAAATAATGCTTTTGTGAAATATTCTATAGAGCTTTGATAATCATTGATTTCCCAATTAATTGTTCCAATGATTTGGAATGTTTTTGCGATTTCTAATTTATTATTCAATTCTTGAAATAAGACCAATACTTTTTTTGCATTCTCCAATGCAAGACTGTACTCACTTATCATTCTGTATGTCATTGCAAGATTTAACAAAGAAGTTGCATTACTACTTTTATCTGCAATCTTTTCAGAGTCAAATAATGCTTTTTTGTAATATTCTAATGCTATATGGAATTCGTTTTGCCTTTTGAACACATTACCTAATCCAATATTTGCTTTTATTGACTGGAGTGTTAATCGAAATTGGTTACAGTATTCCAATGCAACATTAATTACTTTACTTGCAATGGCACTTTTACCACTTATAGTATAATTCCAACCAAGTAATAACATTGCTTCAATGTACTGTTCAACGACATCTATATCAGTAGTATCTGAAACTTGAAAACTCGAATAAAACTTTTCTAGAATAACTATTGATTTTTCTATGTTTCCATTGTTTTGCTCTTCTTTGGCGAACTGCATTATGTTATGTATTTCTTCGGGTTTCATTATCTCGCGTTCTCCAACCAATACGTATTCATACTTCCTTTTCCTTTGACGGATATTTCTCCACGAGAAATAATAGAAAATTCGGGGTGATGTTCAATGGATTTTGCGAACTCTTCGCTGATGTGGATTCGACCTGCTTCAGAGTTGGATTCCATACGTGAGGCTACGTTTACTGCATCACCCCAAAGATCGTAGGTATATTTGTTTTTACCGATGATTCCAGCGACGACTTCTCCGGAATGAATACCGATGCGAATTTCTATCTCCTTCATATCCTTTATCCAATCGGTATCACCCAAATCAGATGGGATATTGACGGTTAAGTCTCGCATAGTTTCGAGAAGTTGCAGAGCTGCTTTGGCTGTTGATTGTTGGTGATTTTCGAGAGGACTTGTCACATTGGCAACTGCCAGATATCCATCGCCAATGGTTTTGATTTTCTCTAAGCCGTATTGTTCTACTACGTCATCTGCTTTTTGGAAAATTGCGTCAAGAATATAGACTAGTTGTTTAGGAGGGGCTATAGAAGAAAGTGAAGTAAATCCAACCAAATCCATAAATAATACTGAAACTGAATGGAAATGGTCAGCAATAAATGTTTCTTGATTGAGAATTCTATCTGCAATTTTAGAAGGAAGTATGTTATGAAGAATTTTTTCTTGTTCTTGGAAACGAGCCAGTTTCAACTGACGTGCTTTTTCATCTTCTTCTATTTTACGTCTTTGATCGAATATAAGTGATTTATTTATTGCTTCTTCTGATTGAATTTCTTCTTTTACAGAAATACATTGTTTGTAATAAGAAAATGCATTATCAATGTCTCCCATTTGTTCATATAATTCTGATAACTCATTGAGAAAATCCTTAGTTGTGTTTATAGTACCAATCTCTTTTGATAAAGAGCATGCTCTAATCAAATATTCTAATGCTTTTGGGTAATCAGCAAGTGATTTATAAACAATACCAATGTTACCTAAATTTATTGCGATCTTACCTTTGTCTGTAATTCTTTCATTAATATATAATGCCCTATTGAAATACTCCAATGCATTTTGATAGTCAGCAATTTTATAGTATACGATCCCAATATTTCCAAGATTAGTTGAAATTCCAATTTGGTTTCCAATTTCTTCTTGAATTTGTAATGCCTTTTCATAATACTCTAAGGCTTTTATGTAGTCTGAAAGTATGCTATAAATAGTCCCAATATTTCCTAGTTGATATGCAATACCACTTTTGTACTTATTTTCGTTATGATGGTATAATGATTTTTGAAAATATTCTAATGCTAAGGGATAATTTGAAAGACTTTTGTAAACATTCCCTATATTTCCAAGCGTGATAGCAATTCTATTTTTATCTCCAATTTCCTCATTGATAATTAATGCTTTTGAAAGATATTCTAAGGATTTGACATAATCCGAAAGTTTATTGTAAACATTTCCAATATTTCCTACATTCACTGCAATACCATCTTTATTTCCAATTTCTTCACTGATCTGTAATGCTTTTTCATAATACTCTAAGGCTTTAGGATAGTTTGAAAGAGAATTGTATACACTTCCAATATTCCCATATTGTCGTCCAATACCCTCATTATCAGATATTTCTTCATTGATTTGTAATGCGATTTCATAATACTTTAAGGCTTTGGGGTACTCAGATAGATTCCAGTAAACATTTCCTAATATGTTATTAACATTTGCTAAAGATTCTGCATTTTGTTGAATTTCTTCTTTCTGCAAGAGTTCATACGCTAATGACTTTGCTTCATAGAATTGTGATGATTTAGTCAAATTTATTAACCTATCTATACCTATGTTACTTTCTTGCTTTGTCATTTCGCTTTCTCCAACCAAAAGGTGTTCATACTACCTTTTCCTTTGATGTTGATTTCTCCACGAGGGATTATAGAAAATTCTTGGTGTTGTTTGATTGATTTTGCAAATTGTTCGCTGATGTGGATACGACCTACTTCAGAATTGGATTCTAATCGGGAGGCTATGTTCACTGCATCACCCCAAATATCATAAGCAAATTTTCTTTCTCCAATGATACCTGCAACAACTGTTCCACAATGCAAACCAATTCGAAGTTGAAGTTTTCGAAAGGAATCACCAATTGGGATTTGGCTCAACATATCTATAACTTCTACTGCAAAATGAGCAGAACGCTCAAGATGATCGTCCATAGCTACTGGTACACCACAAACAGCCATGTAGATATCTCCAATTGTTTTAATTTTTTCAATACCATACTTGGCTCCAATTCTATCGAATGAACTGAAAATTGTATTTAATGTTTCAACAACTTCAGATGGTGGAGTATTTGAGGAAATCTCGTTGAAACCAACAATTTCTGAAAAAAATATGCTTACATTATCAAAGGAATCGGCAATAGTAGTTTCACCTTCGATGAGTCGATTGGCAATGCTGACAGGAAGAATCTTATGAAAGATTTTTTCTTGTTCTTGAAATCGTGCAAGTTGGAGTATACGAGATTTTTCGTCTTCTTTAATGAGTCGTTTTTGATCAAAAAGAATGGCATTATACTTTGTTTCTTCTGAATTAATGGTGTTTTTTAGCTCTATATATCGTTTGTAGTAATGTATTGCTTGTTCAAAATCTTCTTTTTTCTCATATAGTTTCGAATACAATTCTAAACATTCCATTTCTAATAAGTGATCTTGTAGTTCATTTGCAATTTTCCAACTTTGATTGACAAAATCGATCGACTGTTCTTCGTTGTCGAGATAATAATAAACAAAGGCCAAATTTTTGAGATTGAACCCTATTCCACGTTTATCTGAAAATTCCTTATTTATAGCGAGAGCTTGTTGATAATACTCTAATGCTTTTGAATAGTCCTCTAAGGAAAAATATACATTTCCTATATTGGACAAATTGAAGGCTATACTATGTCTTAATCCATGTTCTTCTTTGATAGCAACTGCTCTTTTATAATACTCAAGTGCAAGTTCATACTCGTGCTGATAGTAATTCACAATACCTAAATTGCCTAAATTGATGGCAGAACCATCGAATTTTTGCAGTTGATTATTGATTTCTAATGCTTTCTTGTAATATTCAATTGCTTTAGGATATTCTTTTAGATGACGGAAAACATTCCCAATATTACCTAGGTTGATAGCAATTACATCAGTAATTTTATGTTGTTCTGCTAAAGAAAGAGCTTCTTCGAAATACTGTAAAGCAGTTAAATAATCAGAAAGATTTAAATAGACAATGCCAATGTTACCTAAACTTCGAGCAATCCCTTTGGTGTAGTTAATTTCTTTTGAGATGTACAAGGAATCTTGATGGTGCTGTATAGAAGGTAAATACTCTGAGAGTGAATCATAGACATTACCAATATTACTCAAACAATCGGCAATACCGAATCTATTATCATGATTTTTGTGAATATCTAATGCTTTATTGTACTGTTGTAAAGCTTCTGTGAATTTAGAAATAACTTCAAAAATATTTCCTAACAATGTATGAATCTTAACACTTTGAGAAGTATTAGAATTGACGAATGAATCCGCTATCAACTGCTTTGAAAGGGAAATCGCCTCTTCATACTTTGCGTGTTCAAAAAGCACTTCAATTGCATGTATGGAATTTTGAAGTTCTTCTGTCGTCATATACTTATTAAAAATGAAAATATCTTTTCAAATATACGGTTTTATTTCTTGATTTTGTAGATAGGTATTTTTGGAAGATAAAATATCTACATCGAATACTTTTGAAATTTTGCTATATTCTCGTAAAATGATGAATCCGTAAAGAAAGTCCCCTTGAATAGTATGTTACCTTTTGCTTAAAGGACAATCTTCTTTGAAAAAAACGTATATTTGTGAACAAATTTATTTACTCTTTTCATTGAACCTATGAAAAACTATATCCTATTAGTTGCGGTAATTATTGTTGCGACTTCTTGTGGTGATTTGAATCAAAAAGTCGAAGACAAATTAAATCTTCTGAATAACAAAGCTGACAAATTAGACTCAATTGTCAATAAAGAACTCAATAAGGTAAACGTACTGGATTCTCTTATCGAAAAAGAAGGTTCGAAAGTAAAACGATTGGACTCGTTAATCGATAAGTCAACCTCAAAAATTGATTCTATCGCAAATGCTAAAAAGAACACATTAGAAAAATTGACTCAATAGAATATTGAAGATAAAAAAAAGGGATACAATTGCATCCCTTTTTTTGTGGAGGTGGCGGGAGTCGAACCCGCGTCCAAAATGGAAAGACAGCAGAATCTCCGTGCAAAGTCTGTAAATGGTAATGAGATTTGTTCACCCACAGACAGGTCAAATCCCTTGCAATCAGTGTTTGTCTCGTACCTTTGACCTGTTTGCACATCTCCAGCACCAACCTATCTAAGGGTTACACCAAAACGATACCCGAAAGGTAAACTATCGTCCGATGATGGGGTAAGTGTTTACTTACGCAGCCATGCGATACTCAAAAGAGTCGCCAGTTGTTTGTCCGCCAGTTGTATTAACGAGCTCCACCAGCGTAGCTCGACACGCATCTACTTGACTTTCACCATCCTGTCGAAGCCAGTACACCCCCAGTGTTATGCGAAAAATAAACGACGTAGTTACGTTTCTTCTATTACCATTTGAAAATAATTTTCTCAAAAAGTACAAAATAGTTTTATAATTGAAATATTTTTACTAATTTGCCGACTGATGAGTTCTATTGACACCTACTATCCTTCGTATTTTTTATGATTTCGGTACTTCGTGAACATATTCTAAACCGTGTTGGTGACAATGTAGATGGTTTAGAAACGGTACTTTCCCATTTTCAAACAGAATCCCTTGCAAAATATACGCTTCTTCAAGAAGAAGGCTCTATTTGCAAATTTGTCTATTTTATAGCATCCGGATGTTTGCAACATTTCATCTACACTTCCGATGCAGAAGAAGTGACTAATGAGATATTGACCGAACACTCTTGGTATGCTGATTTGCAAAGTTTTTCAGATCAAACTCCAACAAAAGAAAACATACGAGCTTTGGAAGATACAGTAGTTTGTAAAATTACTTTAGAACATTTTCAAAAAATGATGGCTACTGTACCTCAATTCCCAATTGTGTATTCTCGAATATTAGAAGAAATCTTACAACACTCGAAACACAGAGTAGAAAACTTCCTATCATTGGATGCAAAAGAGCGATTTATGTGGTTGCATAATCACCGGCCTGACATTATAAAACGTGTCTCGAATAAAGTGATAGCATCGTATTTGGGCATACGTGAGGAAACACTTAGTAGACTAAAACATAAAATTTCATAATATTGACAATTGTCAATGAATTTCTGGAAACTTTGATGTAATTTCGTACATAATTCTCATTTTTTATTTATATTTTTTTACAATGGTGATACTATGGAAAAATTAGGCGGTAACGCAAATGCACTCAACTGGTTTGAAATACCAGCAACGGATTTGGGCAGAGCTCAAAAATTTTACGAATCAATTTTTGACATATCTATGCAATTTATGGATATGGGAGAGACGCAAATGTCAATGTTCCCAACTGGTGAAAAAAATGTTGGAGGAGCAATAACAAAAAGTGAATTCAACCAGCCATCTTCTTCTGGATCATTAATTTATCTTAACGCAAATCCAAATTTGGAAACTGTGTTAGAAAAAGTAGAAGCTTCTGGTGGTCAAGTAGCAATGCCAAAAACTCCTATCAGCGACGAATGGGGCTTCTTTGCCATCATCATCGACACCGAAGGTAATTCCGTCGGTTTACATTCAATTCAATAATTTGAAAGAAATCTATGGAAAATTTTGGTGGAAACGCAAGTGCAATTCATTGGTTCGAAATTCCAGTGAACGATTTTGAACGAGCAAAAACATTTTATGAGACTATACTGCAAATTTCAATGCCCATAATGGATATGGGTCATCCAGGGATGCAAATGGCTGTATTTGCTGTTTCATTCCCTCATATTGATGGATGTATCCTTAAAAGTGATTTTCATACTCCAAGCTCAACTGGAACTTGTGTGTATCTCAATGGCGAACCAGACTTACAATTGGTACTCGAAAGAGTCGAAGCTGCTGGTGGGAAAATCGTAATGCCAAAAGAACAGATATCTCCTGAATATGGATTTATGGGAATGTTCGAAGATACTGAAGGCAACAAAGTCGGCTTACATTCCATGCAATAGAATCTGATTTAATCGCAATAACCAAAAAGCCTCCAAGTGGAGGCTTTTTGGTTGTTGGGAATGGTAGTTCTAATATAATAGCAAGGTGATTTTTCAAAGAATTCTTTTCTATTTCTTGTAAAGAATAGAAATTGATAAATGATGTTCAAATTTAACCAATTTACTTCTTTTTTCTGGTAACTGGATTCCCCACATAATTTATGCTATCAGGAACAAAATTCAACTTAGAAACATCTATTTTCTTTTTTATCTTATTATCCACTAAGGACAAATACTTCAATCCTTTGAGATTTACAAATGCTCCATCAACATTCTCTAATTTATTAAATGTGATATACAACGAATCAATTTGTTTTACTTGATTTAATGGAATAATTTCTTTAGTAGAGGTCATTGTAATTATAATCTTTTTAATCTTATTTGGTAAGCTGTTTAAATCTAAAGAATTTATATCTTGACCGGAAATCCATAAACAATCAACTTTATCAAACAAACTTAAATTAGGTAAGGATGTAAAGTTGTTTGCTTGAAATGTTAATGATTTCAATTTCAATTTTGAAATTGTGCTGAAGAGTGAACTGTAATTTTCAATTGTTCCGGAAATTGAAATACTATCTAGATTTGAATTGATAATAGTTAGTTTTTTTGTTCCTTCATGAATCAACAATTTGTTTTTTATTTCTAAATTTTGAATAGTTAATTCTATATTTTCAACATTGGTTTCCAGATAATTAAGTTTACTTCTTTTTAAAGGTCTAAAATTAATTTTGATAGGAGCAAATGAAGTTATAGATACGCTTTGAATTTTATTTGTTGAAGTTAGTATAGAATTAATAACATAATCATAGGTCTTTCTTTTAGCATCTAAAATCAGAAAATATACGAATAGTTTACCATCAGTACTACTAACTACAGAATCAAATTTACGAAGATTCTCTTTGTATGTTGAATCAGCAATGCAAAACTGAATAGATTTGTTTTTATCTACACTACGGTAAAAACTACGTACTACAAAATGATCTAAAGATGATGGATATCTATCATGACCTCCAATATTATCATCTGAAAGACTGATAAAATATCTATATTTATGTGCTGGAATTAAATTTCCTTTTGCATCTTTGTATTCTTTCTTATTTTCAATCGATTTTTTCCCAAACATTAAAGTGTCAGTACCAATAATTCTTATAATAGAACTATTCATTACCTTTGTGGTATCAATTATTGAAGTTTCATGAGTTACTTCCCATTCGTCAATAACATCCCATTCATCATGTTTAATTGAGAGTAACATTACAATGAATATAAAGAATACTATTTTCATTTAATTGGTATAAAGCCTGGAATTGTGTAGGAAATTGTAGCTACTTCTTTACCACCTGCAAAATACACAATCTACCTATCATCATCGACTTTGACAATATTGACATTACCATGAAATTCACTATTTGGAGCATTATGAATGGTTTTCATCCAAAGAATATTTGCCTTTTCATTAGTACAAAAAATTACACTCATTCCATTCGGTAAAACATCAAATTTTTCGATACCAGTTTGATTACTCACTTTATGAAAGAAGTAGTTCCGACTATTATTCTTATTTGACCCTAAATATTTTTGTTCGAAATTAAGTTACAACATCATTGAATGAGTAGAATAAACTTCCTGTGCAAAACAATACACATTCATCATCAAACTGAACACAATGATTAGGGTTATTTTCATATGGTTATTTATTTAAATTGATACACTATTCTCTAATTAACACATTCAGTTTCATGGACTAAAACTCCATTTCAATATTTCTTTCTAGAAAATACTTATGATATTTTCGAACTAAGGAGTATTTATTGTAACAACCATAACCATGAGCAATATATCTTACCTTAAGCATTTCTAAAAAAGTATTTGGGAATACAGTAAATATTTTACAATCAAACTGATCAAAAAGTATCTCTTCTATTTTATTAAAGGATTCTTTAAACGAATTTGGAAACTCACCTTTTTTACTTGTTAAAATCGTTCCTTGGATAACTAAGACTTTCAAATTTGTAAAATGTCCATCATCAACATAGCGATTGTTTGATACAATTTCTACTCTACAAGTTCTTGGAATATTAACTTGGTCAATACTTGTTAAAATCAGTTTTTCAATAGAATTTGGTAATTCAGAAAGATGAAAATCATAAAATAATGAGCAACTTATTCTCAATTCTTGTATGTTTAAATTTTGAATTGGAAATTTATTTAATTCAGAATTTACACTAATGTTCGCATAACGAATGTAAGTTTTAGTATTGTTTAGTAGAAAGGCAATTTCATCTGTACAACTCTTACAAGTTACATTCAAAAAACGAATAGTATCAACAGTTTTAAGATACTTCTCTAATTTTCGAATTGATTTATTATTAGTTACTAACACTGTATCAATAGTTTTAACAATAGGACTATTTTCAGCAAAATATTCCCAACCCTTTGAGAAAAGATGTAAAGGAATCATTAGAACAATCAGTGAGCAAATAATAAATATTTTATTTTTCATTCTAGGGATATTTCTTTTTAACTTTAATTCTAGCTCTTGAAACCTCGTTTCCTCTAGCATCTAATAAAATAACATCTATAAGATAATAATCATCATATTCTTTCATAAGTGCACGGAAAAATACAATTTCACCATAGACATCCCAAATTCCAGTAGATTCTTCTTTATTATAATCATCAATTTCAGAAGTAAAACGAGAGACCCAGAACCTAGCATAATCTCCTTTTTTATCAAATCTATTATATCCATCTATAACACCAGTTTTTGAATCTATCATACAATTTATTAATTTTTCAAGAAAATCTATAAATGCATCAGACTCAGCTTGAATGTCGGGATTTTTGAAAAATCCTGACTCTTCTATAATTTTTATTAAATCAGAAAACAAATAACCTATAGATACATCATTAAAAATATCCTCTAATATAATTTTCATCGAATATCCAGACATATGATTTCTAATATTTTTATCTGTCATATCTAGATTTTTTTGTTTAACTTGTTTTCTTGCTCCACCCCAAACAGATTCATAAGTTCCTCTATATGGTCCAATTGGATGTTTTGGTTTAGGTTTTGGCACCCAAGTCCAAAATCTTATATCTGGACCGTTGATGATCCAATGCCCCCCCGGTACCACCCATATTCTATTTCCTCTTTCATCTACATCATAATATGAATCTCTAGTTGTATTATTACTATATCCTGTGTCAATTCCATTTCCTCTTCCTAAATTATCTCCAGCAGGACCTTCAGGAGTAATCGTATTATGTGGATTTCCTGAATTATTTCGTCTTTCTATTATATCAGGTGGGTCATTATTGTTGTCGTTGTTATTATTGTCATTATTGTCGTTTGGATCGTATGGTTCAAATGTATCATTATCAGAATAATCGGTATGATCTCCATCGCTTCCATTATTGTTATCTTCTTCAGGTTCAGGTGTTCCATCACCATCTCCATAATCAGGTTCACCACTTGCTGAATAGCCTTTAGCTACTTTTTGAATTTTAATTTTTTTTCTACCTTTTGAATTGGGTTTGTTTGCTATTCCTTCCACTCTTCCATCTTCGCTCGGAGGAAGGACGCCATTCAGAACTATTGAATTGAAGGAATTGGAAGAAGAGCTTCCTCTTCTTCCAGAATTACTAAATTGCGAGGATAACGCTAAGTTTTGCATTGGATTTCCCTTTCATTACACTGGTATTGCGATGGTGCGTAATTCGAAGAGTGAGGATGCACCTCCACTTGACTCTAAACGGATACCCAAATTCACTTGTCCCGTAAATTTGGATAGTAACAATTGAATAGTGCCTGTTCCTGTAAATGGACCGGTTCCAAAGTCATACGACTGCACATTGCCGTGAGCATCACCACTTGTTACAGAATTTTCGAAAATGGAAATTTGCATACGATTGTAGGTACTCGCACCCAAATTGAGATAGATTCTATTCCAAAATCTTGGCTGTCCAATCGGAGTATACAAATACACCAATCCTTGTAATTGAGACGGAACCGAGGTAGAAAGATTTGCCATTTTGGTTTGACCGTTCATTGCAATCGCTTCAATTCCGTCAATAGAATTAAACGTTACGTTAATTGCTTGAACATCAGGCTCTTGGCTTAGTGTGATAGGAGAAGCTGCCCACGTACCACCAGATGGTACACGGAAAAGAGAATCATAGACAATTTGTCCGTCAACGGAAGCTCCGAAAGTAGCTCTTGCAACAGAAATAATGTCAGTAATGTTTTGTGGAAAACTGTTTTCTAACGAATTCCAACCGCCTGGAAATGAATACATAAAAGACTCCATAGAATTGTGAGATAAAAATTATGGAAGCCAAACTAAAAAAAAAAATCGAGAAAACCTAATTATTACCCAATGTTACCAAATGGTAACATTGAAGCGATTCTTAAGTTGTTACTCTATTGATTTTTTTCACTACGTGAATTAAAAGTTTTATGATGAATCCTCGGTTCGACAGCTCTTTATTTTTATAATTCCTAACCAAGAAGATTTAATTCTAAGACAATTCCAAATGGTTTTGGTGTGTTCGGATTGGGATCCTTAAAAAAAAGCCTCTAAAAAGAGGCTACATAATTAGTTAATGAAGTTAAAGAGTCGTGACCAACGAATGGATTTGAGTTTTGAGCCAAAATCATTGGCATCAGTATTCCACGACCAATAGACCATCATCGGCGTTCCGACGACATCTTGTTTCGGGATGAACCCCCAAAAACGACTATCTTCGGAATTATCCCGATTATCTCCAATACCGAAGACATAATCACGCTCAACAGTATAGGAAGTAACTGGTTTGCCATCAATAAGAACCTGCATACCTTGCGTTTCTACTTTGTGACCTTCGCGACCAATGAACACTTGCCATTCTTGAATGTTTTGGATAGTCAAATTGATGATATCACCTGTTTTCGGAACACGAATTGGTCCATAATTATCCTTCGAAAATCCTTTTCCAATAGGGAAAGTTCTCAAAGTATCATACGGCATTGTTGAGATAAATGGGTCAAACTTCGCATTTGGAGGCAAAGCAAATTCAACGCCATTGACCATAATCTTTTTATTCACTATTTGCAACACATCACCAGAAACAGCAACACAACGCTTCAAGTAGTATAAAAACTCTTTAGGTTTCACTTCATTTCTATCACCAGGATAGATAAAAACAATCACATCACCTTGTTTAGGGTCAATAATCGGCGGAGTTTTGTAATATGGCAATGGAATATTGAAAAACGGAATAACTTGAGGAGTAGAAGGACCGTATTTGAACTTGTTTACCAACAGAAAATCACCCGTCATAACAGTATTTTCCATCGAACCTGTTGGCACAACAAAAGTCGCTACGGCAATACCATTGACAATCATTACTACAAATAAAGCAGTAATTGCTGTACGCAGAAGTGAGACAACTTGTTCAACAAATCCTTCAGGTTTTTTCTTTTCCTTTTTACCAAAAAGAAAAGAACGTACTTTTTGTAAGAACGTCTTTTGACCTTGAACAGTCGATTCGTTTGTTTGATTTTTTTGTGAAGCTCGTTGTTGTCTTCGTGATTGAGAATTTTGTTCCATTATATCTTGTAATTAATCAATACTCAAAACTGCAAGGAAGGCTTCTTGCGGTATTTCCACTTTGCCGACCTGTTTCATACGTTTTTTACCTTCTTTTTGTTTTTCAAGAAGTTTACGTTTACGAGAAATATCACCACCATAACATTTAGCCAAGACGTTTTTACGCATAGCCGAAATAGTATCTCTTGCAATAACCTTATTCCCAATAGCCGCCTGAATAGCAACTTCGAACATCTGACGAGGGATTAGTTCTTTCAATTTTGCACAAAGTTTTTTACCCCATGCATACGCTTTTTTTCGATGAACGATGGTAGAAAGTGCATCGATTGGGTCGCCATTCAGAAGAATATCCAATTTGACCAAATCGCCTTCTTTGTAATCACCAAAATCATAATCCAAAGAGGCATACCCTTTAGTCATTGATTTCAATTTGTCATAAAAGTCAAAAACAACCTCAGCTAAAGGTAATTCAAATTGTAAATCTACCCGAAATTCTGACAAGTATGTTTGTCCAATTAAAGTACCTCGACGATCCATACACAAATTCAGAATCGTTCCAATAAACTCAGCTGGAGTGATAATCTGACACTTAATAAAGGGTTCTTGAATTTCCAGAATTTCGCCCAGTGGCGGTAATTGTGCTGGATTATCAACCGGTACAATTTCATTTGTATGATTCATTATAACATTGTACCGTACATTCGGGACTGTTGTCACAATATCTTGATTGAACTCACGCTCTAAACGTTCTTGCACAATTTCCATATGCAAAAGACCTAAAAATCCACAACGGAAACCAAATCCCAAAGCAGTAGAGCTTTCTGGTTCAAACGAAATTGCCGAATCATTTAATGACAACTTTTCTAATGACTCTCGCAATATTTCAAAATCATCACTATCTGCAGGATAAATACCACTAAATACCATTGGTTTTACTTCTCGAAAACCATCTATGGGATTATCGGTGGGTCTTCCAACGTGAGTTATGGTATCACCAACCTTTGTATCGTGAAGATTTTTAATATTAGCGGTAAAATACCCAACACTACCCGCAGACAGTTCTTTCGTTCTGTGTCGTTTCATGTGCAAGATACCAACTTCTTCGATATCTACTATCTGTTGAGTAGCAAAAAACAATGCCTTATCTTTTTCACGAAGTATACCATCAATAACTCGAATATAAACAATAACTCCGCGATAAGCATCAAATACTGAATCATAAATCAAGGCACGTAATGGTGCATTAGGATCACCCTTTGGTGCAGGAATTTTATAAACGACTGCTTCTAAAATTTCATCAATGCCAATACCAGCTTTGGCTGAAGCAAGAATCATTTCATCTTCCTTACATCCAATTAAGTCCATTACTTGTTTTTTAACCGTATCTAAGGTAGTAACAGCTGCAGGTAAGTCGATTTTATTCAACACTGGGATAATTTCCAACCCAGCCTCGATTGCCATATATAAATTTGAAATTGTTTGAGCTTCTATTCCTTGCGTTGCGTCAACAATCAACAATGCACCTTCACATGCAGCTAATGAACGGGAAACTTCGTAAGCAAAATCAACGTGACCAGGAGTATCAATAAGATTTAGAATATAGTTTTCACCATTTTTTGCCAAATACTCCATCATAATCGCATGGAGTTTGATGGTGATACCGCGTTCTTGTTCTAAAGGATTATCATCTAAAATTTGATTGTTGGTCATCTCGCGGTTAGTAACTCGTCCAGTACGTTCGAGTAATCTATCCGCTAATGTTGATTTACCGTGATCTATGTGAGCAATGATGCAGAAATTTCGTATGTTTTTCATAGGTTTAGATTGTAGAACAACAGTGTTCTGACTACAGAGAATGACAAAACCATAACGAATGTGAGCGTAATATATTGATACATTACGCTCACTTTATAAATTTCAAAATGTGGAGTTTCTGAGTAAATTACTTTTGATGAAAATTGTATAAAATATCTTTTAATGATTCATATGTATCGTATGGCAATGTATACAGATATTTTCCAGATTCATTTTTCATTTTAGTCAATGTTTCACTCATTTCTTTCAGTAACTCTGTTGAGGCATCAACGGAAATTATTGACGGAACAAATTGATTTAAATCAATAAATTTAGGATTAGGAAATTCAACAATTTCAACTTCCTCATCTGATGGTATTTTCGCTTGTTGTTTTGCCAATGCTATAGCTCGTTCGATACCGCCAATTTCGTCCACTAATTTTTTCTCCATCCCATCTGTCCCTGTCCACACCCTACCTTGAGCCACTTCACGAACTGCATCTTCTTTCATTCCACGACCTTCAGCTACCTTAGTAACAAAATCATCATACAGTGAAAGAATAGTATTCTCACGAAGTTTTCTATCTTGAGGTGACAATGGTTTATTTGCCAATAATCCAAAAGGCCCAAATCCAATATCTGCTTTATTTCCAACCTTTACATTGTCAGTACTAATTCCAGTTTTTTCTTTGATTCCTTTATCATACATATACATTGAGATTACACCAATTGACCCTGTGATAGTACTTGGTGTTGCCAAAATAGTATCGGCATACATCGACAACCAATAACCACCTGAGGCAGCAACTGATCCTTGAGTAACGATAATCGGCTTTTTACCCTTAGCTTTTTTCAATTCTTCTGCCACCAAATCCGCTGCCAAAGCATCTCCACCTGGCGAATCCACTCGCAGTACAATCGCATCATAATAAGAACTACCTACAATACTTTTGATTATCCTGCTCAAATTAACAGCTTCAATTCCTGAATAAAGCGATGTTCCACCTATAGCATAGACTACTGCTATTCGATGTTTTGGATATGGTTTAGACCATTTGTTATCTGTAAATTGAGATGCTTGTTTTTCGTAGATTTTTCCTACGATAGGCGTATTCGTATTTTCTATACCTTTAACTGTATTCTCAACCGTTTCCCATCGACCAAGCGAATCAACCAATCCTAAAGTGAGTGCCGTTTTAGATAAAATTTCTAATGAATCGTTGACTAAAGTCTCAAATAGCTCAGGGGTGATTTTTCTATTAGTTGTAATTTCAGATTTTATCTCAGCGTAAAAGCTTTCCGCAAGTCGGGTTAATTGCTCACGATCTCCTTCGGACATAGTCTCACGAGCTTCGGTTTCAGCAGCAGATTTGTACTTAAAAAACCGTAATTCATCAACACCAACTCCTAATTTATCGTAAACCCCTTTCATATACGTTTTACCAAAATTATACCCAGCAAACGTCATAGAGCCCATAGGATCCATCACAATTTTGTCGGCATAACTCGCAAACGCATATGTATCCATCGACAAACGGTCAATGAATACTACTATCTTTTTACCTTTTTGTTTAATCTCTTTAATTTTTAGTTTTACTTCCCACAACATCGCACGAGGTATGCTCATACCTGCCAAGTTTAGTACCATACCTCGAACATTGTCATCATTTTTAATCAACTCTAATTGCTCTAAAAACTCGAGAAGGGTTCGTGAATTATCCAATACTTGAAAACGTTGATATTTTAAACCACCCACCATTGAAATTGAACGGTAATGGTCATAGGATGGTTCAGAAGAACCAATGTTTCTATCCAATCCACCAGCACGAATTCCATACGTTAAAAAACCATCTCCACCATTTCCAGCAGTTGAACGAGTTGATTGAGTAGAAACGCCAATATTCCCCAACGATACTTGCAGACCAATCGAAAGTTGTTCAGTATTGAAATAACGTCCAGAAATACGAATCCCCTCAAACGGTTCAATGACTCCTCCAACACTATAGGTCATTGCACTATTAGTAGCATTATATTGAATAAAATCCTTATTTCTCCACGCAACATCTCCAAAAAGCGTCAAAAATGCACTTGAAAAAGGACGAATCCCTACATCTCCAACAAATTCGTAAATAGGCTCAGAACGCACCAACGTAGAAGTACCATGCACACCTATCGAAAGAAATTCACTCGGTCGGACAAGCGTTCCTAAACGTAGAAACGAATTCCGTTGAAACGTAGAACCTTCATTATTGACAAAACCTAAGGCATATCCCCAGGAAAAGTTTTGATCTCCAGAGCCATTTCCAAAAGTAAACGTAGTTGAATTATCCATTCCTACACGTTCGTGATGAACACCTAACATCGTCCCCAAACCGTAAGAAGAAGTAAACCCTCCAAACAGCCCCCATTGACGAAATCCATTCGCATTACGGTCAGGTTGGGTCGTATAAAATAGTAAATCTGTAAAGGAAAGTGTCCCCAAGACAGCAGGATTATCATATCCATTCAGCCCATACCGAAAAGCTCCCGGTGAAGCCATTCCAAGCTGAGAACTCTGATGATAATTCTGAAAACCTTCTTGTGAAAAAGCCACATTCCACACCGAAAAAACCAAGATAAAAACAGCAAATACTAATTTCATATACAATTTAGAAAAGTTAAAACATCAACTTCTTCCAAAAATACAGAAATTTACCAACAAAATCTCGAATTTTTTAATATTAGTAAGAAAATGAGGAAAGGCTTGAAGTGGCTAGAACAACTTAATTGGAATATTATGCTGCAGTTTTAACCACATAGTTCGCAAAGTTTTTCTTAGAGGACACAAAGTTATTACAGAGTTTTCTTCTTTGCGAGCATAGCGTTCTTCCTTTTCGACCTTTGTGTTTTATTTAAAGAGTATTACTTCACTAACATCAATTTCGCTTTGTCGAATAGGGTTGGTGTTTCGATGGTGATGAAATACAGTCCGTTGCTAAAGTTTTTTGTGTCTAAATACATAGTTCGCGAACCACTCGTTGTGAAGCCATACGAATCCATCAAAAAACCATTCGAATTGTATATTTTCAATGTTGAAACGCCATCTTCAATGAGATTTATGTCGATAGTAGCTTTACCATCACTTGGGTTTGGAGAGACGGTTAACAACGGTAATGGTGTTGACGAGTGAATCATACGAGTACCACCTTCTTGACAAATTCCCAATATTTTGAACGAACCATGTTGCTTTTCAAAATCATAATCTACTGGATTGTCTGAAACGTCCAAAAATCTAAAATCAACAATATCTATCCATGAGAAGTCTACATTCCCCAATCCAACAACTATTGGAATTTGGCCGAGTTCTGCAGTAATACCAACTGCACCTTGTACAGTGAAATATATCGAATCATTTTGTAAAAATGTATTGGCTTTGTTTATTGGTGCGAGTAGATTATTCTGTATTCGTAATGTTGCCTTGAATTTCGGAGCAATGGAAGCGATAACATCTGTTTTCACATTTCCGAGCATCAATCGAATGGTTTTTCGATCTCCAACATACCCAGAATCATTCGGTACATAGACCAATCCACCAATGCCATTACCGAATAAATGTGCTATTGCCGGTGACCCAACTCCTGTATATTCAAACCCAATTCTCCCTGAAGTTCTGCCGATATATTTAGGTTTGAATTGTGCGGTAACAAGTCGTTCTTCCCCAGCACCAAGCGTAAAATTGCCACCACCAGAGAGAATGGCAAACTGTTCAATATCTGGCGAAAGAAGTTTTGTATTTTCAATAGTAACAGCATTCGAACCCACATTTTTAAGTACCAATGTGTCAATAATAGTGCGTTCATTCCCAACCTCAACCTCACCAAAATCAATAAACGTCGCATGAATTTGTAACTGGTTTTCGACGCCAATACCCGTAATCGTCTGCACAATTGTGTCGGATTGCGTTACAATCACCACTTCAGATTGATGAAGCCCAACTCGAGATGGGGTAAAACGAAACTCCCCAAAGTGGCTACTATTTGGCTCAACTCGGTACGTTGGCATTCCCGAAACCAACGAGAACGCACTTGCATCAGTCCCACGAAACGACACCGACCGCACATCAAAACTCCACGAACCGACATTCCGCACAAAATTCACCACTACAGAATCTTTATCGTCACCAACCAACACCTCACCCATTGCAATATCCGTCGAAGCACCCAACGGCTCCACTATCGCAAACACCGAATCAGATTCGTCAGATTGGATAGTATCACCTCGTATAATCCATAGTTTTACAGTGTTGTCAAGACTTGCAGAAACAAATGAATTCCCATCAGAACTAAACTTAACACTATTTACATAACCTTTGTGATCTGTAATAGTTCTGATCATATTTCCAGAATTAACATCGTACATTCTTAAAGTTTTATCTTCTCCTCCAGATATGAGTAATTTGCCATCAGGGCTAAAATCAGTATTGAATACATTTGTGTAATGACCAAATAATTCTTTCATTAATTGTCCGGTTGCTACATCAAATATTTGGATTTTATTATACGCTCCTACAGACAACATTGTTCCATCTTTACTAAAAGTTGGTCTGGGAGAGAATGTGTTACATGAAATAAATAGTATAATATTACCCGTTGAAACATCAACCAATGTAATCCTACTATTTTCACTTCCAACAGCAAGAATTTCTCCATCAGGGCTAAATGATAATCCTCGAATTTCATTCGTTAGTTGAAGAATTGTTTGAATTTCCTGACCGGTATTCGGATCCCATAAAATGACCTTCCCATCTCTATCACCTGAGACCAACATATTTCCATCATTTGAATATGCCAATGCTATAATATCACTTTTATGTGATTGTAGATTGAAGATTTCTTGTAACGTATTAACATCCCAAATTTTCACTTTATCATCCCAACTACAAGTTGCGATTGTTTTTCCATTAGGACTAACTGCCAAATCATATACATTCAAATTGTGTACACTTGATTTTCCAAGTATTTGTAATTTGGTTTTAATATCCCAAATTCTAATGGTTCTATCCCAACTAACTGAAATAATTTTAGAATCATCTGCTGAAAATTTTGCATCTTGAACACTACTTTGATGACCAATAAATGTAAAATCAGAATCATTTGATAAATGGGATATTTGTGTTACCTTCACCAAACATTCTATACTTTCTGGCTTTGGTATGTTTTTCCATTTATAACTGGAAACACGTGAAGTATCAATAAATTTCCAATTTTGTCCATTATTAATACTGTAATCCAATCTTACTAAATCTGTTTCTGCAATACCTTCCCATTTTATCAAAGTATCGCTACCTATGACAAAATTCTCTCTACCATTTGGTTGAAGAAGTTTCAGAGTATTTACTTTTTGTTTTACACTACTAAACAAACAACTTGTATAATATGTTTCAATACAAATATTTGTTACAAATGAAAATTTGGCATATTGATAACTACTATCTTTTGCATTATAACTAACAGTTAGTTTTTGACTTTGATTTGGTTGTAGTGAAAAACTTGTTGGTGTGATTATAAAATCAGGATTTGAACTGATGATATTCGAAACAATAAAAGACGAATTTTTTGCTGTAATGGTAATTTCTTTAGTTTCAGTCAAACCAATTATTGGATTTTCAAATAGCGTAAATAACGGAGAAATTTCCAACTTTGCAATTTTTGAATGAGGAATTGTATAAGATGTTAGTGTAGATAGTGTAAGATAACTAAAGTTTAAGTTAAACAAATTTGTAATGCAATTTATCTGACTATTCCATTCAATGTCACATGCTTCATTTTCTTGAGCAATTCTCAGAATAGTATTATAAATATTTTTGGCTTCCGAGATTGATCGAATATTTTCAAAATATCTACCACCAGTTTCAGTTGCAATGTCTTTAATTGACTGCGGTGCGAAGATTCCTAAGGTTACACAGTAAATGATACAGTTTTGATTTTTTGCTTCATTAATAATCTGTGCTTTGTTTGGTTCTTCAGCTTGACCATCTGTTAAAAAAACAATTACTTTTTGGTATTTACCTTTTTTACTTATCAACAAGCCACCAGCTTTTTCATTGATAAATGCTGCATTATAATCTGTACCTGCACTTGGTGATAATTTTGTAATTGCAGAATATAGTTTACTTTTGTCAGTTGTAAAATCTTGATTAAGATAATTTTCACTATCAAAACTCACGACAGCGCATTCACTTGAACCTAATGGAAGTAAATCTACCCACGTGTTTGCCCCAGCTTTTGCAATATCTATATTTTTATCCATTGCAATTTTACTATCCATTGAGCCACTAATATCAATGACCAACACAGAAGAAAGTGGTTTAGGTGGTTTGGGTGAAGGACAATTAATATTGGTTATAGTTTGAGCAATACCGTTTTCGGTGAGGGAGAGGTCGGAGATATTGGGGCGTTGTTGATTGCCTTGAGCGTCGAAAGCGTAGAACTTTGCACGAATCGTAGGGAAGTTTGATGGGTCAATATCAAAGAGTGAAAGCGATTGGCAATTGACAATCGAATATACAAGAAATAAGAAAACTGTGAGCAAGGTTTTCATGGTTGTGCCAATCTATTTGTAGATGCTACATTGTAAATTATTCTGTTATCAAATGAATAGTATTCAAATATACGGAAAAATAGTTGTGATTGTACTATTTTTTTTCGAATGTTTTTCGCAAAGAACGTACATAAACGCAAAAAACCCATACTTTAAGGGGTATGGGTTTTTTGGTAATAAAAGACTTGGCGGCGACCTACTCTCCCACACTGTTACCGGTGCAGTACCATTGGCTCAACGGGTCTTAACTACTCTGTTCGGGATGGGAAGAGGTGTTTCCCCCGCGATAGAGCCACCAAGA